>ENA-UOOK01000234-UOOK01000234.1-fermentation-metagenome-genome-assembly--contig:-NODE-234-length-70348-cov-31.536782_pt1 | contig 70348 bp, 66 predicted proteins | sample MGYA00245777_ERZ724023 | MGnify/ENA primary metagenome ERZ724023 (study PRJEB28704, sample SAMN03018312) | fermentation metagenome | biome: anthropogenic terrestrial biome; feature: soil; material... | reverse complement strand
ATGATCCTGAAAAAGTTGCTGCCATACTACAAAAGGCTGCCCGTGATTCCTACCGTTTGGACAAGTGTCTCTATGAGCCACTTACCATCTCTATTGCTTCTTCGTTTAATCTGATTTCTGCTTACCAGTCTGAAATCAAATCTATCGAAAAAGCTATTGAGAAAACCATCCGGGGCTTGAACCCTTCTGAATATCAATGCCTGCTTTCCATTCCTGGCATAGGACCCGTTTACGCTAGCGGCATCCTTGCTGAGATCGGCTCTGTCTCTGCATTCCATTCTCAGGATGCAATCGCTAAATATGCTGGTCTTGTCTGGAAGCAGAATCAATCTGGTAATTTCCAGGCGCAGGATACTTCTTTATCCAAAGCCGGAAACAGGTATCTCCGTTATTATTTGATCGAAGCTGCCAACAGTGTAAGGCGTCATATCCCGGAGTATAACGACTTCTATCATAAAAAATTTGCTGAGGTTAAAACCCATCAGCACAAACGAGCTCTCGCACTGACTTCTCGTAAATTCATTCGGCTGATTTATGGATTGCTGGACAAAAATCAGCTCTACTCTCAATTGAAAGTAATCCTAACTACATAAAATTACCTTTATTTCCCTTTCGCCCTCTTTTGGACTTAAGGTTTGCGTCAGCTTGCTCTTTTTTATCCTTTTCTTCACTCGTTTTATTCTTTTACTCTATTGACTTATCACCAGATTGCTTTCTTTACTCTTCCTGCCGTTGGTGCGCACAATATACACCTATAGGTTAAATGCATTTTAAGATTATGCCTATCGGGTAAAAGTACCATAATACACAGATCACTGAATGGTATGTATGGGTGATATAAAAGCTGGTACAGGCGCGCTAACATAAATACAAGTTCTAAAAGATGAAGGAAAGGGGATAGCGCATTGTACAAATTTGATTTCACCGGAAAAGTCGCGCTGATAACCGGCGGTGCCAAGGGATTGGGCAAGGAATACGTTCAGACTTTTGCCGAACAAGGCGCGGATGTGGCTCTGTTTGATGCTGACGGCAAACTGGCCCGGGAGACGGCTCAGAAAATCGAAGAACGGACCGGCAAAAAAATCAGGGCCTACAGTTGCGATGTCGGTAATGAAAAGCAGGTTATTGACTCCGTTGCCGCAGTAGTAAAGGAGTTCGGCAAAATCGACCAGGTTATAAACAATGCCGGAATTCTCCGTTATGGCGACGCCCTTGAAGATTGGGAAAAAGTGATCAATGTAAACTTAACCGGTCCATTTCTGGTTAATCGTGAGGTAGTTAAACAGTCGATGATGATCCAGAAAAAAGGCAGGATTGTCAACATCTCTTCTATCGGGGGCGTATTGGCTACACCGGCGGGATGCTTAAGCTATCACGCCTCCAAAGCCGGCGTTATTCTTTTGACCAGGGGCCAGGCGGGCGAATGGGCTCCTTACAATATTTTAGTAAATTCAGTAGCGCCCGGCGCTATCGCCAATGGCACCATGGGGGACAGCGCCGGCTCGTCAACCGCAGCCGATGATTATCAGGCCAAAAGCAGAAATCCCATGAAGAGACGGGGGCAATTCGGCGAAATGAGCGGCATCCTGGTTTATCTCTGTTCCGACGAGAACACCTATACCAATGGTCAGTTGATTCTGGTTGACGGAGGTTGGTCGGGGATGATGTAATGCGGGGACCACAATTCAAACTCTTCGTGAAAGCACGGAGGAGATTGGGTTTTCCCCATATTCGTAGCTGGAAAAATTCCACACCCTTACCTACTCCAGGGCAGGATCGCCTTATGCATCACTGAGTTATGAGGGGAAGGAGAAAATATTATGGAAAAAACTGCAGCTGTAGAAAAGAAAATACATTACGCCTGGTGGATTCTGGTGGCGTGTCTCGGCTTTTATTCTGTTCTTATCGGCATATGCGGCAACACCGCCGGCATATTCCTGGCCCCGGTGATGGATGAATTCGGTTGGACCAGAGCGGCTGCTTCCGAATATCTGGGCATCTGGCCCTTGGTTGCGGCTGTTTCGCAACCGTTTGCAGGCAAGATCCTGCAAAGGTATAATCCCCGTTATATATTAACCGGCGCGGTATCCCTGTTTTGTGTGGCCTATATCCTCACATCGCAGGCGACTCAGGTATGGCAATGGAACCTTTTTGGGGTGATATACGGCGTCACCGCCACCTTCTTTATGTACCTGGCCACACCTGTTCTGGTCAACGCCTGGTTTAAAAGGAACGTCGGATTCAACATCGGTCTTGCTTCGGCGGTATTGAGCCTGGTTGCTGCTTTCGCCGCTCCCATAGCCCAGTCCATCATCACCGCTTCCGGATGGCAAACCGCCAGGCTATACTTCGGCCTGGCAGCTTTTATCTTCTGCGTTCCGGTGACTTTCATTTTTGTACGCAAGGACCCGGAATCAATGGGACTTAAAAAGTATGGCGAAGATGATGGAGCGGAAGAAGAAACCAAGAAGGACACCCTCAATATAGACCATGCTGTTCCTTTAAAACGGGCGGCATCCAATCCTGCCTTCTACCTGATTATGTTTATGGCCTGCGTTTTCACTCTATGTGCCACCTTCTTTCAGCAGCTTCCTTCCTATGCCGCCAAAGGTCCGCTGGGAGCCGCTGCCGGAGCTATGGCCGTTTCCATTGTTATGGTGGGGGGGATCTGCGGTAAATTTATATGGGGTTATGTCTCCGACCGCTTTGGCTCCACAGCTGCCGCCACTGGCGCCTGTCTCTGCGGTGCCATCGGTATCATTATGTCATTCAAAGCCGGGGGTGGGGGCAATATACCTTTATTTTACGTCGGTATAGCCTTTTTCGGCCTTGGCTACGCCGCTCTCTCCGTCGTCAACCCTATGCTCACCAAACAGAGTTTCGGCATTAAATATTACAGCGAAATCTATTCCTGGATCATTATCGCTATCTTTATAATGAGTTCCGTCGGTCCGACCCTGTATGCGCAGATATATGACAGAACCGGAGGCTTCAGTCTTGCTTTTGTGATTGTAGCTTGTTTGTACATCCTGGGGGCAATAGCCGTCAATTTCATTATCCCCAGCGCCAAAAGGACCTGGGAGTTAAAGAATTAACCGGACGCCAGCAAATGTAGCTGTTTTCCCGGCAGAACAGGCCGGGAAAACAAAGGAACTGAATTCCTCCCATTCAGGCAAATCAAAAGTGGATGTGAACTACAGTAAATGGGGGGCATAGGTACAGGAGGAATATTGTCATGAAACTTTTCACCAAATGCCCAATAGGCAAAATGGAACTCAAGAATCGTATAGTCATGGCGCCTATGGGTACTAGCTCCGACAGCGACGGCGGATTTTCCGTCCGTACGATCCGTTATTTCGAGGAACGGGCCAAGGGCGGCACCGGTCTCATCATCACCGGGAGGATGGCCTCAATTGCCGATTATGAGGGATTCTCGCAGGGAGCATTGACGAACTATCACCATGTCTCCCGTTTGAGTTCCCTGGCAGAGCATGTGCACATGTACGGGGCCAAGCTCTGTGTGCAAATCGGCCCCGGCCTGGGGCGGCTGATGGGTAAAGATCCATATAATGCGCCCTATTCCGCCAGCGCTATTCCTTCATATTTTTTCCCCAATCTGACTTGCAGGGTCTTGACCGTGGATGACATCAACAAGATAACCGATCGGGTCGGCTACTCGGCCAAATTAGCCAAAGACGCAGGCGCCGATTCGGTGGAAATGCACGCCTACGGCAGTTACCTGGCAGATCAGTTCCTGACCCCGGTCTGGAATAAGCGCACCGATCAATACGGCGGCAGCCTGGAAAACCGCACCCGTTTTCTCGGCGAGTGCATTGAAGCGGTACAGCGCTACTGCGGCCCGGATTTTCCGCAGATAGTGAAGTTTACCCCCACCCATATGTACCCCGGATTCCGCGGGCTGGAAGAAGGGGTTGCAATTGCACAGCTGCTTGAGCGCTGGGGAGCCCATGCGCTGCATGTAGACACCGGCTGTTACGAAGTGTGGTATCGCCAGATCCCTACCGTCTATCAGCAGCCGGGCTGTCAGGTCTTTGCCGCCGAAGCGGTCAAAAAGGCAGTGAATATACCGGTCATCACCCAGGGCAAGCTCAGCGACCCGGTTTTAGCCGAACAAGTTCTGGCAGCAGGCAAGGCTGATTTCATTGCCCTGGGGCATCAGCATCTTGCCGATCCTATGTATGCTAAAAAAGTCAAAGAAGGGCGTTATGACGACATCGTCCCCTGCATCGGCTGCAACGAATGCCTGCGCGTAGGCGGCCTGGGCCGGCACTACACTTGCGCGGTCAATCCTGAATGCCAGCATGAAATTGATTTTCCGCTCACCCCAGCAGAGGGAAAAAAATTGGTGCTGGTCATCGGCGGAGGCCCCGGAGGTATGAGCGCTGCTATGACGGCGGCCCGGCGCGGATTTGCTGTGGAGCTTTGGGAAAAATCCGATAAACTTGGCGGATTGCTGCTGGCTGCAGGGGCTCCCGAGTTTAAGCAGGATGTTCTCAAGTATGTCCAATACTGTATAACGCAGATCAATAAGCTGGGGGTAGTCGTCAGGTATAATAAGGAGGCCACGGCGGCAGAAATTGCCCAGGCCAATTTTGATAAAGTAATCATCGCAACCGGCGCCCAACCTGTCATACCTCCTATTCCCGGGGTCGAAAATGCCAAGAGGGCTACCGATGTTCTGCTGGACAAAGCCGCTGCCGGGGAAAAGGTTGTAATCATCGGCGGCGGGCTGGTCGGCTGTGAAACCGCATTAGATCTGGCCTATAGGGGGAAAGAGGTCACCGTCCTGGAAATCCAGCCCGGCATCCTGGCCTCAGTCGTGGAAGCGAAAAATAACGTCCTGAGTCTGCGTGATATGATTAAGGAATCCTCTGTCCAGGTGATCGCCGGCGTTCAGGTGAAAAACGTCGCTATTGATTCTGTTACCTATGAACAGGAGGGCCAGGACATCACGATTCTCAGCGATACCGTGGTGGTAGCTGCCGGGTTCACTGCCCTGAGCCCAATCGGCGCAGAGCTTGAGGAGATGGGATACGAGGCAACCGTTATCGGCGATGCCGTGCAGCCCGGCAAGATCGTTGACGCTGTATCCGGCGGCTATCATGCCGTCCGCCTCCTGTAAAACAACAAAATAACCTTGTTTTGCTCATTAAATGAATCACCCCTTAAAGTAGATGCCGGGCCTTGGTCGTCCTGCTTCTGCCTTAAGGGGTGTCCTTCATCCGGGATTACAGTTTGGCATATTCCCGCATAGCTCTGAATTTTCTGATCGCGAGAGTTTTGTTATTTACTTCAAGCTTCTGATAGATGTTTTGGATATGGCGCTTTACCGTATGTTTCGAGATAAATAGCTTGTCGGCGATAGCGCTTTGGTTTTCGCCGTTTTCCAGAAGGTTCAGGACTTCAATTTCCCTGGCCGAGAGCGGACTTGATCTTCCCAGCTGCCCATTCTTGCCCTTGCTGCCTAAAGATAAAATGTGATCTAAATATTCCGGCTTCGCGTCCAGTAATTTGCTGTTAAGCAGGGGCAGAATAAATTTTGTATTTTCTACAAAGGGTATAATAATGTTATCTTCTATAGCTATATCCATAGCTTTTTGCAGTTCTTTTACTCCCGCCTCCAATCCATACAGGTGATATTTGGCCACCGCACGATAGATATGGTTATGTATAAAGCCGAGCTGGTATTGCAGCGGGCTGAAAAAATCGGCAAAACGTTCGGTCATAATGTCCAGCTCAATATAGTTGCCGGATAGTAAAATGGCTTTGCCGTTTACGATGTAATTGAAAGCGATGCGCCTGAAAATAGAATTGGGTTCCGTATCATTTCTCCGCAGCCATAGGGGAATATTGTAATATTGGTTCAAGCCGGCATAAATATAGCCCAGGGCATTATCAATCACATATAAATTAATCGCGTTTTTTTCCGTCTTCTCCAAGAGGTTCAGTTCGTCCAACACCGCCTGAAGATCTGTTCCCCGTTCCTGCAAAATGTACAGGCGGGCCAGGGTCAGCTTTGCACATACCGCAATACATAACTGTTTGCAGGTATTGGCCTTGCAGACTGCTTTTATGGCGTTTAACTCTACCTGTTCCAAATCTCCGGTTTCCAAGGCATATTCTGCCCTGGCCAGATCATCGCAGCCCATTCCGCTGCCATTGGTAACTTTGATATAGCTTTTAAAAGCTGCCGCCAGAATATCAACCGTTTCTTTATACTTGCCTTTCTTATTGTAGTAAGCATAGCTGAAATGGGGTGAGCTATACGTCAGCACGCCCTTATTGGTCCTGGTAATAGATGGTTCCCCACCTAAAAGGTCCAATGCTTTACGCGCGTATTGCGTGACTGCCTCAGCATCGTTAAAGGCTACAGTAGTATAGGTGACGTTAATTTCCCCTAAAATACGATTTTGAGAGTAATGGGGATGAATATGATGCAAAAAATAATGTTCCATTGCGGCCAGCATACTGATGCCCAGCTGTTCATCCACATCCAGAATAACGAAGAAGACGTATTTAAGAGTGGCCATGGGATACTTATATTTCTGCTCATCAGTGGCTGAGTGGAATATCTGAAAGAGCAGTTCGCTATCAATAAAATTGATGCTGCTAATATCCGCCATCTCCAGTTCCTTGAAAATATTCTCATAGTCTTTGGCTATATACAGGTACTTAAAGGCATTGGCATGATCGCCTTGAGAGGAATACCATTGCCCCGCCCGCTGAATGACTCTCCCCATATCAATATCCCACCCGGCTTTCTCCTTGTGGAGAAAATCAAGGAATATCTGGTGAAATTTATAATTGCCCTGGTTGTCTAATGAAATAAATCCATTCTCACGGCTGAGCTGCTCCAGCTTTCCGATCACCGTTATATCCTCTAAAATGTAAGCTGCTTGCTCTGCCGTAACCATATTGAACAGGGAAAGTTTAAAAAGCAGAATCTTGATTTCACCATCGTATTTATCAAAAAAGGACGATTTCAGCATTTTGCCGATGGAGTTATGATAGTCTAAATTATAATTCTGGGCGAAGTTGGTGACCATCAGATAGACGACCGCGATCCATCCGCTTGCGGCCAAGCATATTTTTTGTTTTATGCGGTCATCACCCGGAAATTTTATCAGGTCAAAATAGAGTTTAATCTCATCTTCGGTGAAGGAAAGATCGGCTGGTTGGATGAAGAGACAAATTCCCTTCAACGTAAGTTCCTCAATATCCACCTGGGGAACCCCTCTGCTGATCAGTATCATGTGCAGCCATGGAATGTTGGCAAAGGCCAGCTGCTTCAAAAATAAATTGATTTGCTCGTTCTCAACCAGATGGTAATCGTCAATGATGATAATAACATCCTGTTTCACTTCAAAATCTTGAATGACTTCAATCATTCTTGCGATCTCGATACTGTTATTAGGAAATCCGCGTTCCTCAAATATATCGGCAATATCGGGAAAGTGCTTATAAATTTCTTTTACAATCAGATACCAAAAATTTTTGCTTTTTGTAATCATAACCGCTTCAGACATAGTCGTCCAAATGCAAGGTGGTCGGTAATTGGCCAGGAAAGTCCTTACCGCAGTGGTTTTGCCATAACCGATAGGGGCGGATACTATGATAATAGAATGTTGAAATAAACCCTGCAATTTTTTATCAATACGTTCCCGTTTGAGTACCTTTGGCGCCGGTTCATTTTCACGCATATATATCTTTCCTAACTCACCGCATTTGTATTTTGTCCCTTAGCTTCTTCCGCATCTCTCAGTTTTCCGCTATCTCCCTTATATCAGTATCAATAATCGCCATTTGCAGATTCCCATCCGCTGCCCGTTTCTCTTGGCAAAAGCGGCTCCTTAACAAATCTTATTGGTTCTTGGCTGCCTTTTACAACTTTTATAGCAATTATTGTGCCTTACAATTTTTATCGGCTCTGCCTTTGAGAATAATTCTATTAGTATGCCAGCCCCAAACCTTACCAATGAGCTTTTTTTGCAATTTTGAATGAAAAACAGTATAATATTTATTTAAATTCCTCCCTACAGCATTGATTTAACCTTACACCGGATTGTATAATATTGCGGACACCGTCCTGTAAACAGGACGCAATTGCAACTTAAACTTAACCTTGATTCCTCTTAAAAACCGGATAAAGAAAACCAGCTGACTTGCTATTGGTGAAATGTTATTGCGAAAATGGCTAAACAGGATGCTTCGCGAAATATCCATCCCCCTCCATATTGGGTCTGCATTCAGCATATCCAGACCTTATGCAAATTAGAGTGTTGGCAATAGCTGGCACGTAACTTGCTTATTAAAGAAAGGCATTTTATAATACTTTCAAGTCTTTAGGTGGGGATTCTCCGGCGTAAGACCAGAGTAAACGGCCCAACCATGCCCGAAAAAAATAAAGCCGTCATATCATGTGAACTTATTCGAAAGATATTAAAGAGCAGGAGGTTAAACTGCTGATAAAGCAGAACCGGTCTAAAAAATTATAAAATGATGAGGATGAAGTAAATGACCGAAAATTTTAATTCAGTTCAGAGTATAAGCGTAAACAAACTCCCCAATGGCACTTTGCATTCCCAGTGCTCACTTTTGAGCACCTTTGAAGAGGCATCAGCCTGGATTACGACTGATACCCGGGATCTGCGGATAACCGGCGCCGGTCTGGAGGTGTACCGCTCCCTCCACGAAAAGCCAGGCTATTCGGATTTTCCACAATTAGTGGGTATGGAGGCTTATCTGCATAGCGGCTCCAAAGTTAGAGCGATCATCGGTCCTGATCGCCCAATTGCCGTAAATCTGCTGTTGGAATGCGTTAAAGGCTTCATCCAAGTCGAATCTTTTATTTGGACCGAGCGCGGTTATTCTGATCTCAGTGCCTATGTAGATTATTGGTGTAAGCTTAATGACAAAACCTGTTACAGTTTCAGCCATCAGACCGGCGCATCATCTCTGTGGTCGGTGGGACCGCGTCATCATAACCTGTTCAATCGCACCCATATTGTCAATGTACATAAAGATCAGGTTCACAAGATTCTTTGCGGCACATTCATTGATACTTTTCACGAATTGAACATCCGCCTTATATTGGATAACAACAATGTTGTCCTGGAGGCGAAGACGGACTTTATCCGCATACCCAGCGAGATCTGCCGTAACAGTGCGATACGGCTGCAGAATCTGGTAGGACACAACCTGCCGGAAATGGACAGAAAAGAGATTAAACTGATGATCGGCGGACCGGAAGGCTGTATTCATCTGACTGAAATTGTCACCGAGGCATTGCAAATAATGAAGACTTCAATGTAATACTCCTTGGATTTCCCGGTTAAGCCATATGAGCGGCAGCCGTCTTGATCGGGCGGCTTTTTTGAGTGTTGCATTCATTACTCCAATCACTGCGCCTATAATGACACAGGATTTATATCTCCGCAACAAGGCGCAAGCCTGAGTTTTCCGGTAAACGATGATTCTGGGAGGAACCTGTCCTTGATTAAGATTGATAAACACATCAGAATATTGGAGGTCCCGGGATGGTCTTACCCCTTTTGCAATTGTCTCTGGATTGACGATGACATTACCTGTCTTATTGACAGCAGTCCTGCAGAAACCGACCGGGCTTTTTTAAAAAACCGCAAAGTCGATATGATTGTGAATACCCATGCGCATATGGATCACGTTCAATGTAACCGGGATTTTCCCCATAGCAAAATTTTCATGCATCCGGCCGAGCATGAAATGGCTCAATCAGGCGACAAGTACCTGGAAGAGTATGGCATGAAAAAATTCGGCCGGCATCCCGAATATCATCCTCAGCTTCTGAAAAGATGGCTTTTTCGGCCTAGTCACATTGACGGCGGGATTACGGATAAACAGACTATCAATCTGGGCGCAACGACTTTCGAGGTTCTTCATCTGCCGGGTCATTCTCCCGGACATTGCGGTTTTATTTTCCCCCGGCAGGGATTTATTTTTACTGCCGATATTACCTTGGCTAAGTTTGGGCCCTTCTACGGCAATATGAGCGCCTCATTACCTGATTTCCTTAATTCTCTTGACCTGCTGGTGGATATGAAACCTGATTTTATCATCAGCAGTCATAACCAGCCCATGGTAAAAGGGAATATCGTTAAACGCCTTATTGAATACCGGGATATTATTTACGCTCGCCAGAGGCGAATCGTTGATTTGATCAGCCAGGGCCGCCACAGTATAGCCGAGATTGCTTCTGCGGCCCCGATTCATATTCATTTCCCCTCTCCTAAACCAATATTTTTTATTTATGAGCAAATTATGGTTATGCACCATCTGCAATACCTGCAGTCACAAGATTACCTGATTGAGGACGGCGGACTCTATTATCTAACCTCACGCGCCCATCCCTCAAGAATATAAAATGCCATCAGAAATTTTTTCGGTATCAGAGTTCCGCAACTTTCATTCTCCAAACAATGAAACCCCCGCCATTTCTAAGCGGGGGTTTTTATGAAAATGATCTCTCTGGCCGGCCTGGCTATTTGCTTTCTCTGCTACTCTGCTCACTTCTTTAATTATTGCTTATCTTCAACATCTTTCCCTCCTGCCAAGCCGCTGAGACCATGTTGTTGTTACAGAACCAGCTTAATTGCGGAGTAGCTCTTTTTGAGCGCTTGATAATAATCCTCGAAGGGCTCTACGCCGCCTTTCATTGACTTGGTCCCTAAGACCGTACCCAGAGGATCCAGTTCATTCATAATTTTGATTTGTTCCTCTGTGGGAGGTTCCAGCACCGTTAACCGCGGGGATACTTTTAAATCCCAGTCAATCAGTTCTTTGATCGCTTCCACGGTCTCTCCCGGATAAATAGAGTCCAAGTACATTTCTTTGCTTTCCTCATCGAATTTAAACAAACCCCGGTCAGTCACTACCGCAACCGGCCCCCCTCCCAGCAGACCCGCCTTTTTCCTGGAATCATAACCGGTCAAGTGCCCGGGACTGGTGTTAAAATCAATTTTTTCCACAAACTTGCCCTTCTGCAGCCGCATGACAATGACCGTGCGCGGAGCGGAAGAGGCAATGTCGTTCGCTCCGCCGCTCCCCGGCAGCCTGACCTGGGGGTGATGATAGTCGCCGTTCTCGCCGAATATTGTTGTGGTATTCAGATTGCCGAATTTATCACATTCCGCTCCGCCTATAATTCCCACCGTAACAAACCCGCGCTGCAAGTCGCTGAAAATCTGGTTCATCGAACCTGCCACCAGTGCATTATCGGTGGTGGGACTATCCGATATGGTCCAGGGCATCCGGCGGGTCTTCGACCCAACGCCGCCACCTTCATAGGCCAGAATTACATCCGGCGCGTGGGTGGCGGCCGCAACCGCACCTGCCATGAGCGGGATGCCCACCCCGACAAAGGCTACGTCATCATTCCGAATTTGTTTGGCACAAACCGCGGCCATCATTTCCGAGGCTGAGTATTTTTCAGCGTATTTCATTATAATCTTCCCTCCCCCGTTTTCGCAGTAATTTCCGGTATCATGCAGTTGTCCTGTTCCATTTCCTGAAGTTTGGCCAAACGTTCACGTCCCACTTTGTCCAGATATCGTTCATGATTGTCGATCTTATAAACCCATTCATCCAGCCACTGTAAAATACCTTCCCGGCTTTTGGAAGCCTTAATGAATTCCTGGCGGAAGGGATTATCCATCCAATAGTATCCGGTAACTGATAACGGATGGCAGCCAAAAGGCAGTTCCACAACTGCCGATACGGCATATTCGGGAATTGTTGTCATATTGGGGATTTTACGGATCTCCGAGGTGGGTACGATCTCTTCACAGGTGATGACAACGTTTTTGGAGGCCTTGGCAGCATGTTCATCATTGCCCAGCATACCCCATATTTGGCAATTACCGGCCATATCGGCCCGTTGCACATGGATAAAGGTTACGTCAGGCGTAGCGGCGGGTACCAGGGCTATGGGGCCAGTCCCGTAAGGATCGTCGATGACCTTTATGTCCGGATTATACTTTATAATATCACTGCCCAGAAGCGATTTGGTGGGCATAAATGGGAGTCCCATGGCTCCGGCCATCAAACGAAGCCCGGCACTGTAGTTCGAGTAAGGGATCATTTCTATATGATTGGGAATACCTTGCTCTACCGCGCGGCGAATATTGTACCCCTGCCCCACTACTCCGATCCAAATATACGCCGCTTCAATACGGTTGAAACAGCCGGCTGCCACCAGCAGCTCCACGGGATCGGTTGTGGTATCAGTAATATAAGTAATATTTTTGCGGCCTTGCCTTATAATCTCATGAGCGACGGCCAATGGTTCGCGGGCGCATATACTGGCTATGTTCATGGAACAGCCGTCAAAAACATACTTGCTCACTGCCTCTTTTAGGGTCATTCGTTTATCTAGCAATGCTATTCCTCCTCGCAAATGCAAAATTTCTGTTTTTATAACATCCATTTCCCTGGCGATCATAGTATCTCGTTGGATTGATGTTATCTTGCTTATAAAATTAATAAGCAATTATTGTGCCACCCGATTTTAAATTAGAATTATTCGCACCTGCCTATTGATTTGACCGCCTGCCGGCTTTAATCCGTTATTCTGTTTTTCATTTCAATATTTGAATTTTCAGGCAGCTTAGTCACTTCAAAGGCCACTGCTGCAAGGGTAAAAAATAATAATGGTTTCATCCCCAAATTATTTGTTGGAGTGAAACCATTATGAAAATTCCATATTTTTTCATTAACCCCATATGTAAATGAAAAATAAAACTGTTTTACTATCTTTACAGGTGTCTATTTATCCGGACATTATTTTTAAATAACTATCTTGCCTTCCAGGTGAGCTATGTCGGCAACCTGTTTTAACATTCCGCGGAAGTTTTCGGGCGTAAGTGATTGCTTGCCATCAGACAGGGCCTGATCAGGGTTTTCATGTACTTCTACCATTACTCCGTCAGCCCCGGCAGCTATTGCCGCCTTGGCTATCGGGGTTACCATATGCCACTTTCCGGTAGCATGACTGGGGTCTACAATTATCGGCAGATGGGAAAGGTGCTTGATTAAAGGTACCGCACCAATGTCAACGGTATTGCGGGTATAGGGCTCAAAAGTTCTGATTCCCCGCTCACAGAGGATGACTTTTTCATTGCCCCCGTTCAGAATATATTCCGCCGCCAGCAACCATTCCTCAATGGTGGCGGAAAGGCCTCGCTTGAGCAATATGGGTTTGTCCAATCTGCTCAGTTCTTCCAGGAGGGAAAAGTTCTGCATATTCCTGCTGCCTACCTGTAATATATCAATATTATCATATAAGATATCCAGGTCACGGACATCCATTATTTCGGTAGCAACCGGCAATCCCGTTATCTGCCGGGCTTCTTTTATGATATCTATTCCCGGGCGGCCCAGACCTTTAAAAGAATAAGGCGAAGTACGCGGTTTAAACAGCCCGCCTCTCAATATATGAGCACCTGCCGCCTGAAGGAATACGGCCATATCAATATAGGACTCCTCGCATTCCACGGCACAGGGTCCGGCAATAATCGTACAGTAGCCCTCCCCCACGGTAATCTTGCGGGCCGCAGTATTTATCTGGATCCGGGTACTGTTCTCCCGGTTTTCCCGGGAAGCCATCTTAAATGATTGCATCATTAATATCCTCCACAACCCTGAATCATCATTTTCATTCCCTGTAAATATTTTATGTTATATTATCATCAGGAGACAAGCTGCTTTATACGAGGAGGAAAATATGCATAAGTTTAGAGTGGCCATTATTCAGATGCCGGTGACTGATGATAAAAAGAACAATCTTGATAAAGCTCAAGCTATGATAATAGAGGCCTGCCGGCAGGAAGCGGAAATGGTGGTTTTACCTGAAGTATTTAATTCCCCTTATCAGACTGCTCTATTTCCTGATTATGCCGAACCCTATCCGGGCCCCAGCACCGAACTGCTGTCCCGCCTGGCCCGGGAAAAGAGAATGATTTTGATAGGAGGTTCCATCATAGAGCAGGATATCTCGGGCAAGCTTTATAACAGCAGTTTTGTTTTTGATGAAGCCGGAAACTTGCTGACCCGCCATCGCAAAATACATTTATTCGACATTGACCTGCCGGGTAAGGTTGCCGTAAGGGAATCGGACACCCTGCATGCCGGAGATACAGTTACTGTTGTCAGACATAATAAGCTGTGTTTCGGATTAATGATATGTTATGATTGCCGCTTTACCGAGCTCAGCCGGGCCATGGTATTGGAAGGCGCCGAATTGCTGGTCATACCGGCAGCTTTTACCGCCGCCACCGGTCAGGCCCACTGGGATATGCTGATGCGCAGCCGGGCGGTCGATAACCAATGCTATGTAATCGCGGCATCACCAGCCCGTAATCTCAAAGCCTCTTATCAGGTCTGGGGCCATTCCATGGTGGTTGACCCCTGGGGCAGAATCGTGGCTGAGACTGGGGAAGCAGAGGATATCGTATATGCCGACCTGGATTTCAAGCTGCTGCGGCAGATCCGCCAGGAACTGCCTCTGCTGCAGCACCGCCGACCTGATGTTTATCAACTCAGTTACCGTAAACCAAGCCCGGCAGCAGACCGGGAATAATGGGGGAAATCGCATTGAAGGGGCTGTCCTCAATCCAAAAGCGGATTGGAGAACAACCTCTTTATTATTTTGTTGAAAGGGGTTAACTGCTGATTGTGATTAATAATCTTATTGCCGATTGTCATAAATGTAATATAATATAACATAAAACAACGAGGGAGGTGCTTTATGTCAGAACAGGAAAGATTAGGAGCGCAACTTCAAGATACCAGCTTCTCGACCAGTTCAAACCAGGCCCAACAGGGTTCTTTGCTCACAGATAATCATCCATCTGAAATAATCCAAAGAGCAAGTATTTGTCCCGGTTCTTTAACAAGCTCCGATATAATGCAGCTTCAGAATACCATCGGCAATCGGGCAGTCTGCCAGCTGATGCAGAATCTGAGCTTGGTGCAACCCTCATCCTCAGTGAAGCGGGAATCTAAACCAGGAGACTTTCTGCCGCCTACTGTACCGAGCATGCAGGGTTTGGGAGCAGAGCCGGTTCAAATGCAGGCGGAAAATAATACCGGATTGCCGGATACTTTGAAGGCGGGTGTCGAGCGACTATCTGGAATTGATATGAGCGAGGTGAGGGTTCATTATAATTCGGACAAGCCGGCACAACTGGGAGCTCTGGCCTATACCCAGGGTAAGGATATACATGTGGCAGCCGGCCAGGAAAGACACTTGCCCCATGAAGCCTGGCATGTGGTTCAGCAAGCCCGGCAGCAGGTTCAGCCTACGGTTCAGACGAAAGGCGCAGCGGTGAACGATGAACCGGGCTTGGAAAATGAGGCCAGCGAGAAAGGCAGACAATCCTTAAAAGAAGGCGAAAATGCAGAAATCCTGGGGTTTGGCAGTATCGCCCAAGATAGCTATAAAGCAGCAGGCGGAGCAGAAGTAATTCAAAAAATGAATAATGGCGAAGAAGAAGAGGAAAAAAAGAAAGAAAAAGAAGAGAGCAGCGGAAGCGAAGAAGAGGAAGAGAAAGAGAAAGAGAGCAGCGGAAGCGAAGAGGAGGAAGAGGAAGAGAGCAGCGGAAGCGGAGAAGAAGAAACGGGCGAGGAGCTTAGCGAGAAACAAACTAACCGAAAAGAAGCCGAGCGGCAAAAGGCTATCCGCAAATTCAAGTTTGAAATGGGGCATCTGAAGAAAAAGGACAGTAGCGGACATGGAAAGGGAAAAAAGATCACTGCGGGAAGTAAAGCAGACAAGCATCAGAAAGGGCAAAAACGAAAGACTGACCGAAAGAGAACCCTTAAAGGGCGGGTTGCGGAAGCTGCTGAGAGACTGGAAGAACTAGATGTTGACCCGAGCAAAATTAAGAGTGCCTCGAGATTGAAAAAGGAAAAGGAGCAAGCAAAGAAGAAGAAAAAAAAGGAAGAAAGGAAGAAGCGAAGAGAGGACAAATAGGCATAGGCCGGTGCTCGCAAGAAGATAATGCTCGGAAACTTACTAAAAAAGCGGCATCTGTCAGGCAGGATTAGCTCAGGCAAATAAGGCCGCATGGATTCCATAAGGAGTCCCGTGCGGCCTTATGTTATTCACGCCTACTTTCAGGAGAAGTATAACGGGCGGCGCAAAAAAGTTCATGACCTCGGAAATTGGCCTGATAATTGACCATAAGCGCCATGGTTTCCTGAAAAGTCAGATTGGAGGTATGAAAACGCTCCTGGCCGGCCTTGAGGTCACTGGCATGCCGGTTCGGCTCCTGACGGCAAAAGAGACTTAGCACATTGAAGGAAGCTTGCTGCATCAGGAGGGCAAGGCTTTTTTCAGTGTAATGAAAAAAATGGTCGGTTTCCAGATAAAGGGGGGAGTTTTTGCCATAAACGTCGTTGGTCAGGGAATACCTGTTGGGAACACAGCATAACACGAGCCCCCCGGGCTTTAAAACAGCTTTGATTTCCTTCAGAAACTGAAGAGGATCGGTCATGTGCTCCAACAAGTGCCAAAAGACAACCACATCAAATGATGATTCTTGATCAGCCGGATCTTGTTGGAACAAAGCAGGAGTCCAAAAGCTGTTTCGCAGGTCAAGCCCGTATTTTTGGCGGGCATAAGCACAGGACGGAGCGGATGGTTCCAGGCCAACAGCATTCCATCCCGCCGCCTGCGCCAAATAAAGGAATTCTCCCGTGCCTGACCCAATCTCCAGGAGCCGGCTTTTGGGCGAAGCAAATATATTTAACAGCAGCATGTAAAATGCCGCATGTTCCAGAAAAGTGCTCCGTAAATACGTGTCACGCATTGTTACCCAATCCGCGTTGTAAGTTTGGGCGCTTAACTCAGTAAGGCGGGCAGCACCGGGGGCAAGGTTTTCCTGAAAAAGCAGCCCGCAATCCTGGCATTCCACGAGGGTGAAGACAGGATAGCGCTGAAAAAGAACGATCTTGTTGGAATTGCAGATCGGACATGAATCCGGCATTTGACCACTCCTTTAGCAATTTAATCTGGAGATAAAATATCGTGGCATATTCAATATATACGACGGAGACAAGATTGGTTACCAACTGATACAGAATAGGAAAAGTTGCCAATAGTTTTTACTGTGATCAATCAACGGCCGGGTGTGTTCCGAAGTTTGGGGTGTGTCCCGAAGTTTGTGTAAAGTCCAAAACAATGTAAAATAAGGCGGTATTTTTCGGGGTCAGTCGACCGGGGAGGGGGAGAGGGGAGAGAGCCACTACAAATACAATCAACGAGAGATTATCCCGAATTTTCCGCACATACCCGCATAAAGTAAAGAGGTCGTGCTTGAAAATTTCGGGATAATCCCCAATAAGGGCAGGTCTTAATCCACCACCTTGAATCCGGCCTTGCCAACGGCTTGCACCAGAGCCGCCCGTTCCGGCGAACCGGCAACTACGGCTTCTTTTTTGTCCAGATCCACTTTAGCCCCGGCTACACCAGCTACTCCCTGCAGGGCCTTTTCCACCGCCATTTTGCAATGATTGCAGGTCATGCCTTCGATCTTAAGAATCGTTTCACTCATTATTTTCACCTCCCTTGCCAAAATTCGTCTGTGCTTTCTCAAGCTGCACCGGAGCCGCCCTTCAAAGACCGGCTCAGTCCATCAATTTCTTGCCATACCCATTGAGGAATAAAGAATTAGTTACCACCGAAACCGAGGAAAAGGCCATGGCCAGTCCGGCCCATTCCGGCGGTAGGAGTTCTCCGGTCAATGGGTAAAGAACGCCGGCCGCCACCGGAATTCCAATCACGTTATAAATCAGGGCCCAAAAAAGGTTTTGCTTTATTTTACCCAATGTTTTTCTTCCGAGCCGGATGGCCCTTTCCACATCCAACAGGTCATTGCGCACTAAAATGATATCGCCGGTTTCCTTCGCCACATCGGTTCCGGAGCCGATAGCAATCCCTATATCAGCCTGGGCCAGGGCAGGAGCATCGTTGATCCCATCGCCCACCATAGCCACTTTCAGCCCCTGTTCCTGATACTTTTGGACAATATTGATCTTATCCTGCGGAAGAATCTCGGCATTTATTTCGTCAATACCGACTTCTTCCCCCACAACCTGAGCTACTTTTTTATTATCCCCGGTGACCATGAAAGTTTTCAGTCCCAGTCCGTGCAATCGCCGGACCGCTTCCCTGGTGCTCTCTTTAAGGACGTCGGCCAAAGCAATTAAGCCGATGCCGCGGCCGTCAAGGGCGACCAGCATGGTTGTTTTTCCCTCTCCCGCCAGGCGTTGGAAATCTTGCCCAATATCGTCAAGATCAACTCCATAATTCTGCATGTGTTTCATATTGCCGATCAGCAAGCTTTTTCCCCGGTAGGAACAGGCTATTCCGTGACCGCTCTCCTCGTGATAGTCTTCGACTTCGGCTATTTCTAAATTCTCCTTACGTGCCCGAGCCGTAATCGCCTGGGCCAGGGGATGTATGGAGGGATTTTCCCCGGCGGCCGCTATTTGCAGGAGGTCTTTTTCCTGATAAGGGGCAGCCGCTATGATATCGGTAACCTCGGGAGCGCCCTTGGTGAGCGTCCCGGTCTTGTCAAAACCGATGGCCTGAATGCCGGAAACAGCTTCCAGCACCGCCGCCGATTTGAAAAGGAGGCCGCGGTTAAGGCCGACGCCACTGCCCACCATAATCGCCGTCGGGGTAGCCAGCCCCAGAGCACAGGGACAAGCGATCACCAGAACCGCGATGGCTGCCGTAAAGGCAAAAACAAAAGTGCTGTGCAGGGCCCCATACCAGATAAAGAAAGTGATCAAAGCCAGGGTTACCACCGCAGGGACAAAATAGTTGGCAATGAGATCGGCCAGGCGCTGGATAGGCGGTTTAACCCCCTGGGCTTCTTCCACCATCTTGATAATACCGGAAAGCACTGTGTCTTTACCCGTCCTGGTGGTTCTGACCTTAATGCTGCCGGAACGATTAATGGTAGCTCCGACCACCGGGTCACCGACGCCCTTGTCGACTGGAATAGACTCCCCGGTCAGCATGGCTTCGTCGATGCTGGCCTCTCCCGCAATGATTTCCCCATCCATCGGTATTCTTTCTCCGGGTTTGACCAGAACCACATCGCCGATTTTAAGGTCGGCCGCAGCGACTTCTCTTTCTTCCCCATTGACCAGCAGACGCGCCTTATCGGCTTGAAGTTCCAGCAGGCGTTTTAGGGCCTGACCGGCCCTCCCCTTCGCTTTAGCCTCCAGATATTTCCCGAAACGTACAAAAGTAATCAGCAATGCCGAGGTATCGAAAAAGGTCGGACCTTCAAAGAAAAGACCGGGGAACCACATATTAAGGGCCGTCATCACACTATAGCCATAAGAAGCCGTAATTCCCATGGCTACCAGGACGTCCATATTGGCGGAGCGGTTTTTCAAGGCGTGGTAAGCGCCGCGGTAAAAGATCCAGCCCGCTGTAAACTGCACTACGGTAGCCAGAGCAAAAATCGTATACATCACCGGTCTGGACATGGGGAGATACATAAGAGGCATAATAGGTAAGGAAAGAACAGCGCTGAAGATGACCCAGTTGCGCTGTCGCAGCGCATCAAGATCGTTCTCATTTTCATCCCGGCTCTCCAGGGGAATATAGCCCGCATCCCTGACTTTCCCGAAAATGTCGCTGATATTAATCGTTCCGGGATCATACTCAACTGTAACCGTCTCGTTGGCAAAATTGACAGCGGCCATCGTGACTCCGGGAGTTCCTTTAAGCTTCTTCTCAATAGTCAAGGCACAGTTGCCGCAGGTCATTCCGCTTACTTTAAACTGTTCTTTTTCCCCCGTCTCGGGGTTTGGTTCCCTATCCGGAACCAGGCCGCCTGCTGCGGGAAGTTCATCTCCGTTCTCATCAGGAACAGGTCGGGTCGAATACCCCGCTTCTGCAATGGCCTGGTTTAGGTCATCTACCCCCACCTGGGTCGGGTCAAGGGTCAGCCAAGCCCGTTGGTCAGCTAAAGACACCTGCACCTCTGCCACCCCCGGCAGTTTTTCCAGAGCTTCGCTTACCCGCCGTACACAATGTTCGCAAGACATACCGTATACGGGGATTTCCATATTTTTTGTCGTATCCGCCATAGCTATCTCTCCCACCGGATGCCAGCAGCTAATTATATCGGCACCCTATTTAATCAGTTTAAAGATAGTTTTTACCACTTCATCAATAACTTCTTCGTCACCGGCCTGAAGCTGTTCCATAACGCAAGACTTCATATGTTTCTCCAGCAATAGCTTGGCAACTCCATATAGAGCGGATTGAGCGGAGGCAATCTGGTTCAGAATATCATCGCAATATACATGCCGCTCAATCATGCCTTTAATGCCGCGCACCTGCCCTTCAATCCGGTTCATCCTATTGACCAGTTCGCGGATGGTTTTCTCATTATGATGACTGAGCCGTTTGCCATTCTCCGGGTCCTCCTGACAGCCGGAACAGGAATTCTGTATCTCATCCATGGGATCACCCCCTTATTATTATCCGCTGGTTTTCATATAAATATAGTATACCACCCTATCCTATATTGCAATCACCATTATATTTTTTTAATTCCGCTGTCAAAAATCCGGTTTGGCTGTATAAGCTGTCAGACGTGGTATAACCGTCGTTATAACTGGCAGTAGAATCATCAATTGCCTTCTATAAGATCCTGTCTGAGACTGCGAGCTTCTTTGAGGTAGATATGCTTTATTTCCTGCTGGCTTTTGTCGGTATTCACATGCAACAGCACCCGGATACAGTGGTGAAGGGAACCAGGTACCTCAATTTCCTGAAAACACAGCAAAGGCACCTTGTCCCAACCAATAGACCGGGCGGCTGCGGCCGGGAAAACTGACCGCAGGTCGGAGGTTACCGTAAAAAGAGCGCTGGCAACATCATTGATGGCAAAGCCATTCTCCGCTTGCATCAGTTGCAGCAATTCCCGCGTCGCCTGCAAAATCTCCTCCACGCTGTCCTCTTTTACCGTTGTGGCTCCCCGAATTCCTCTCATCATCATATTCAATCCACCATTGATAATAATTATTAAGCTACTGCCCGATGGCCCAGACCGATAGCGACTTCATCCAGGTGCAAAAGGCCGATACCCATAAATATGGCCACACTCACATGGTCGTGATGGCGGGCGATGCCAATTTTGCCTCCTACATTCAAACCCAGGGCTTTGGGCATAATCTGCGCAATAGCTTCCCGGGCGGCACCGGCTACCGCGCCTTCGTCAGGATGGCTGTCTTTGATAACCCCTTCCCTTTTAGCTGCCACTACCGCCCGCTCCACGATTTTTCCCACCGAACTGATGAATTCTCCGCCATAATCAACCGCAACTGCCTTTACAGCCTGCTCCTCCAACAATAGCTTTTTTAAATGACTTTCTTCCTGCCGGGTTGAGGTAAGCGCCATCTTTATTGCAGCCGTAGCAACTATTTTACTGCCTACTTCCATCACCGATTCCACCTTTTTATAGACTATAGCTTTATTTTACTATAATTTTGCCCAGCATTACTATGCCTTGATTAGCTGTATACACAGTACCTCTTTCAGGGAAAGACAGATTAGAGGAGGTATTTTCTATTTTATACTCAACCGGGAAGCTATAGGCACGGGAATCTATCTCCAGCACATCTCCGGCTTGCAGCAGAAGTTTTACCTCCTTGTTCTGGAACCGGGCCTTTTCATTGCCATTAACCAGTACGATAGTTCGCGGCAAAGAGGAGAAGTCTTCAATGGTTAATATCATCCCGGCTTGAGGGGATTGAGCTTTCAGGACATTGATCTGCTGCTTGTCCCCGGTGCTTTCCGCTGCATCTCCGGCCACAGGATACTCCACCACTTGCCCTTCCATCCTTTCACTCCAGCTCAAGTACAGCCGTAAAGGATCATGGGTCATTATCCCCTGCACCACCACAATCACCAGCAGACTCAGAACGATAATTCGTATAAGGTATTTTTCCACTCTATTTATAAAGCTTTTGAAAGCAATCATCTCCTCCGGGAGTAGTTTCTCCTCTATCTTATGCCCCTGCCGGAGAGATTATCCGTTTATTCATTGGCTTGAAATAGGTTACAGCCTGTTTCTCATACCAGGTTTACTTTCAGGCTGGATTTAATTTATTAAGTTATTAGGAATTAAAGTTAAAAAGCTCGAAAGGTAATAGCCAGCCGGCATGGCTGTAAGGCAAGTATTAAGGTGATTTTTCCATAACTTTCGGCGACGGTGACTATAGCCTCACCGGGCATCAGCGGGAGTTGACCTCCAAATGATGCTTATATGGTTGAGGAAGAATTACTTTATTTCAAAAATCTGTTGGTCACTAAAGACGTCTATTAATTCGGAAATAATGTTTTCAATCTCTATCTCATCCAAGCCCAGCAATTGCATAGCTTCTCCTGACATGGGGTAGAGCATTCCGTCTATTCCCACACCGATTCCCATAGCTACGCAAACTGCATCGGCCAGATGAACTATGGCGGTAAGACGCCGATTAACTTTAGCCTCATCCGGACTATGGTGGAGTTGAATGGCTTCAACCGTTTCCGGGGGGAGGTTCCATTTTTCTGCCACCCGGGCCCCTACCTGGGCATGGTTGAATCCTAATATTTCATCTTCGGCGTTGATAAAAGAAATGTTGTCATCCGTCACCTTGGCTACCACCTCACGGTAGGCCTCCTGCATGGTGCCGTTAAGGATCACCTTGCCGATGTCGTGCAGCAGAGCAGCGGTATAGGCCAGATCCAGGAGAGCGAATTTAGATTTGCGGGCAATAAGGCGGGCGGCCATGGCAGTACATTGCGAATGGCGCCACAGTTCTCCATATTCCAGAGCATAGCCCGGCATTTCCTGAACCAGTATGTCGCTCACCGAAGCCGCCATAACAATACTGCGCAGGGTGCGAAAGCCCAGCAGCACAATGGCATCGGTAATACTTCCAATCCGACGGGGGAAACCGTAAAAGGCAGAGTTGGCCATTTTCAGAACCCGGGCGGTTATAGCCTGATCCTGGCTTAATACCCGGTTGATGTCCTGGGCGGTGGAATCGGGGTCTTCAGTAAGCTTTATTACCTGAACCACCACCTGGGGCAATGCCGGCAGATCGTTTACTGCTTCCACAATGGCTTCAATACTGATTTTTCCCATTTTACCGACCCCTCCCTCATACCTATTTCCAGTTATCAATCTTGCGCTCCAGATAATGACGATAGCTGATAAGCTGCTCATTTACCCTAAGCAGTAAGCGCTCCATTTCCAGTTTCGAAAATGTGAGCTGGTCAGGCTGAAGTATCTCCACGGTACGGAATTCCTCTTTCATTATAAAACGTATCACGTCTTCCAGTGAGTCTGCGCCCAACACGATAATAACCGGGGCATAGCATATCTCTCTGCCGGTGATTTCATCAATCACCGAGTATATTTCCTGGCTCATATCAATATCTTCAATATGTATTCCTTGAGTGGGTATATTGCGCATCTGTGAAACTTTATGCTGTCTCGTTTCTTCAGCCACCTGTTCAATACCCTTGCCGCCGAAGAATTTTTTTCCGGATTTTGCCCTGCCCATGTAATCAAAGCGTACCTTTAATCTTAAGCCGTTCAATGGTTCCTCCCCCATCATTTTTTATTTATTATCCGGCCAAGCGCTTTTTATAAGCCGGGCCAGATGGAGCCCCAGAACTGCCGCCAACCCTTCCCCATAATCAATATCCATATCAAACAGGAATTCCAGGCCCAGCCGTTCTATTATAAGACCGTGCCCCGTCTGATTGGATAGACTGGGTACCAGCAGGTATTCCCCTAAAGAAGAATCAAAGCAGCTGGCCAGCAAGGCCGCTACCGCAGTAACATACCCATCCAGTATGATTGGGATTCTTTTTTCCCTGACCCGGGTGATAAATCCGGTTAGAGCCGCTATTTCCAGCCCGCCAAACCTCATCAGGATATCGGTTACACTGTCCGGCTGAGGCTTTCGTAATGCCATCGCTCTGGATATAATATCGACTTTTTTCTCTATTACTTTACTATCCCCGGAACCTTTCCCGGTCAGATGGATAGGATTTATGCCGGTCACGGAACTGGCAATGGCTGCCGCACAAAGGGTGTCTGAAATTCCGATTTCACCTATTAATATTATATCAAAATTCGAGACCACCATTTCATCCCACAGCCGGGCGCCTGCCTGCAGCGCCCTCAGAACTTCGGCTTCCTGTAAAGCGTCTTCATACAGAAAGTTCCTGCTCCCTCTGCGAATATTGTAATCTATTATGCAAGCATCATCTACCGGATTTGCCAAACCCACATCAATAATTATTTCGCTGCTGCCCATCTGCTTGAGCAGCCTGGCCGTGGGCGACCTGCCTTCAAGGTGCTCCTTTACTATAAGGGCTGACTGCATAGGTGGGTAGCTGCCGGTATGTTCATGACTGATGCCATTGTCGCCGGTGAAAATAAGTAAAACAGCGTTATTGCAGCTGCATTCCAGGGCTTCCAATTTTTTATGCCAGCCGGCTATGCGCCCCATTGCCGCCCATCTGATATTGTCCATCAACCATCAATAACTCCTTTGCCATTAGCTGTAAAAATCAGCGGCATTACCTCTGCCTCCGCTGGCGTAAAGCCTTATTTTTTAAGCTTCGTACCTCTTCGGGAGTTAAAAAGCGATACTCACCTGGGGCGACCCCATGCAGAGTCAAGTTTTCTATAGCGGTTCTTTTTAGTTTGAGCAGCGGGTGTCCCGCCGCCGCACACATTCTTTTCACCTGTCGCTTTCTGCCTTCATGGATTTTTATTTCCAGTCTGGCCTTATCTTTATATTCATGTAAAACCCTCACCTCTGCAGGTGCAGTGCGGCCATCTTCCAGTTCCAGGCCCTGGCGCAGCATGGTCAGAGCATTTTCCCCGGGAATTCCCCGCACCAGCGCCTGATAGGTTTTGCTCATTTCATAGCGGGGATGCATCATCAGATTGGAAAAATCCCCATCATTGCTGAGAAGTAAAATACCCTCGGTATCATAGTCCAGTCTTCCTACCGGATAAACCCGCTGGCTTACTCCCTTTAAGATAGTCAATACCGTAGGCCGGCCCTGAGGATCATGGACGCTGCTGATATAGCCGGCAGGCTTATTAAGCAATATGTATACGCTTTCTTCTTTTTCAATAAGACGGTCGTCAAATTCGACCTGGTCCTCACCGGGTACGATAGTGCATCCCTTTTCCCATACCGGTACCCCATTTACCCTGACCCGGCCTTGAATGATCAATTCCTCAGCCTTACGCCTGGAAGCAATGCCTGCCTCGGCCAAATATTTTGCCAGTCTCAATTTATTACCTCTTTAGAATTTATACTAAATTCTAACACGAAAAGTTACATGGTTTTACTTTTCATGTTAAAATATTATTTTATGATTCCTTGTTTATGGCTTATTATTCAACATAACAGTTTTTTCCCCCTTTTGATAGAAAAAGATAGTTTAGGCATTATAGATATATGGACTTATTGCCCGACAGAGTCAAAAAAATCTGTTTCTATGCTATCATTGCTTTGAACGGAGGCTTAATTATGAACAAGAACAAACTGGATAAAGAGAAAATCGAGCAAGCAGTTACATTAATACTGGAAGCTATCGGCGAGGATGTAAAGCGGGAAGGACTGCAGGGAACGCCGCGCCGGGTGGCCAATATGTATGAAGAGATTTTTGCCGGAGTCAATGTCGAACCGCGTGAGTTTCTGCAGGTATCTTTCACTGAATTCCATGATGAACTGGTCCTGGTAAAGGATATACCTATCTATTCGCTTTGCGAGCACCATCTGCTTCCCTTCTATGGCAAGGCCCATGTAGCCTATATCCCCCGGGGAGGCAAAGTGGTGGGGATCAGCAAACTGGCCCGGGTAGCTGAAACTTATGCCCGCCGCCCCCAGTTGCAGGAAAGATTAACTTCGCAAATAGCGGACTGCATCAATGAAACCCTGAAACCTTTTGGGGTAGGCGTAGTTATTGAAGCCGAACATATGTGCATGACCATGCGGGGGATTAAAAAGCCGGGCTCAACCACAGTGACTTCAGCCGTGCGCGGCCTGTTTGAAACCCGTTCGGAAACCCGGGCTGAACTGTTTTCTTTAATTAATGCCAAATAAGCGTGTCTGAAGTACAACCATTTTGTTTGGATGCATAAATATGCAGGAGCTATTACGGGTGCGAGAGTGGCACTGAGCACGGACTCGAATTGGAACGTCCCCCTGCAGACGCGAGACCAGCAGTTGGTGTTGCCCGGGCGGAGTCTTGGCGACGGAATATTTACGCATCCAAACTCCACGCTATAACTAGCCTACTAGTTCATACTTGGTTGCTTGCCTGCCTGCCTGTGCCCTATGGGTATGCCCTATGGGTACCGCCTTGCGGGCCATGGCATGTTAATTCAAAACTTGAGGTCGTAATTTTTCATGATGGTTTTGCTTATGCCTAAACGGATGGTTTTTAAAGGGTCTACAATTTGGCTGATTTCCATATTGCCGCAAGCACTCAGCAGTGAAATTCTATCATTAAGGCTTATATCGGTTCTTTTACCCAGGAATTCCAGCATGGCCTTCAAAGCCAGGTCGGCGGCGGCATCCAGGTCTTCCCCTGAAGCTATAACATACCAGTAATCGTCGCTTTCCAGCACCGGCCAAGATTCGCATTGGGCTTTTATAAGGTCGACTTTTACCGTTACTTTTCCGGGTATCTCCAGACCGGTAACTGAAACTTCGCCATCCCCCATTACCGCATGCAGATCCCCTATCGCCAAGAGACCACCGTCAACGAAGACGGGCAGATAAACTGTATTGCCCTTTTTTATCAAACGGGTATCCATATTGCCCCCATGGCGTCCCGGAGTGCCGCAGGGAATATCCTCTTTTTCGGGTGCAGTTCCGATAACGCCAATCATGGGGGCCACCGGAATTGATATTTTATCACTGAACCGGGCCTCGCCATCTTGGATAGGTATAATCTTGGTTTCGCTGACCTTTATTATATCACCGGCCGCCCCCATTTTCGGTACGGTTACCATACACCCCTGCTCGGCGATCACAATATCCTGGATATGAACTGCCAGAGTATCACCCGGTTCAGCATCCTTTATGGCAACCGGGCCGGTAGCCGGGTTGATAGTAGCCCATCCTACCGATTCAAACAAGTCTTTTTCGCTTCTTATCTGATTACTGAAGCAATCTTTGGTTATAAACACCAAGGTTTCGCCGGGATTAACCTCTGCCACCGGAAAATTCTTGGGACTCATACTATAGACTACCTGATCATCGCTTATAATTAACATTGAACTTCACCTTCCTATTTCATTAACTACAGGTTAACACAGATTTATCTATATGTTTCCGCAAAAATATAAAATATAAAAATCGGCGCCGCCTGCAGTTTTTATAGGGACGCTTAAACCCGCCAGTCCTGCGGTGGCGGGTTTAATAGGAATAGTGCCTAACCGGAGGTTAAAGTAGGAGTATCCACATTGCCTTTGCCGTCAATATTAATTAAGCAACCGCGCAGCTGAATTTCGTCGTAATTACTGCCCGGGTTTACACAGACGGTTCGGCCTATCTTGCTGATACCGCGACTGGGATGCACATGCCCGTGCAAGCTTAATATAGGCTGGTACTTTTTAATAGCTTCAGCTACGGCTTCGCTGCCTACCGAACCGGTAGCCAGTGAATCACCATCCAGAATCGGATTAAGATCTTCATCATAAATGGTATCCTGATCCAAATCGGTATCCCGGGGAGGAACATGAATATTAAAAATACACCGGTCCATATTTTTGACCTGGGAAGCCAGGCTATCAATTTTCTGAGTCAGTTCCTCTTCACTGATATCCCGGGGATACTTAAAAATCGTAGGGTGACCATAGCTCAGGGACAGTATCTCCAGTCCGTTCACTTCTACGACTTTGCCGTCACCATTTTTAACATATTCCATCTTATTCAGTTGTTCATCAATGTAAAACGGATCGTCATTGCCGGGCGTCACCACACAGGGAATGTTATTCTTTTTAAAACGCTCATCCATGAGCCGGGTCCATTCTTCCATCTGCTTAATCTGCAGTTCCTTGGTAATACGCTCTACATCGCTTTCTTCAATCCGGTCTATTTCCTCCTCGCTGAGTATCACCCAGTAAAAGCCGGCGTCGCGGAGAGTCTTCTGTAAATCGGGAAGTTCCCTTTCATCTTTGATTTTTACGGTCGATCCATAGTAGGTAGCCTCGTAAAATCCCTCTTTGGTTTTTATTATGGGGACTACCGCTTTACCCACAAAGTCTCCTCCGTATATAACCATATCCGCTTGGTAAAACGGCCCGGCATTGGTAAACTTGCGGAACGTGCTCTCTGCCGCATGGGTATCGCTTGCGTAAAAAATCTTCAAGACGGTTCACTCCTTAATTTTAAGTTTGACCTAGTCCGAAGGTATTTCCAAAAACTGAATATCTATATTTATGCCCTGTCTATTATAGGAGGCCTTGGATAGATAGTATATTATCAACGGCAAAATCAGCAGTATAATAGACATCACTATCATGGTATAGGGCATATCCCCCTTGAAGAAGGGTATCAGCAGGTAAGAACAGATGGAAACGCTGATGATAGTGGTCAGAATACCCAGCCAGGTCACCACCGGTAATCCCAGAAACCGTCCCCGCACCACCGGAGGAGCCGAATCAAACAGGAGTTTTCTGCGGTAAGGAAATACTATGCCGGATATGCCCAGTAAGATCCAGGCTAAAAACCAGGTGAAAATAGTATAGCCGATATAGGCGGTCCAGGCTGGTACATAAACGTCCAGCAACAGGAAGAGCTCCGCCACCACCAGCGCAATGGTGGAAGCAATGACCGGGGATCCCGATTTGGGATCTATCTCCGCTACCTTTGCCGGTACCAGGCGGTCGAATCCCCAGGCATAGATATTGCGGCTGGGGCCGAAACTCATTCCGGCACAGGAGCCATAAGTAGCCATGAAAAAGGCTATGGCGATCAGAAAAATAAATATTGGACTCTGGGTTAGAATTCCCAGCAGTATGGTTGCAAAGGGTTCATACTGACCAAAGGGATAAGCCGAATTTCCGGTTCCCGCCAGGTACATCAGGGCATTGGTCCACAGGCTGCCGAAAATTTTATAGCTTAAGCCGTAGAATATGGCCCAGGCACCCATTAAGAGCGCCAATGAGCCAAACATGGCCAGCAGTTGCGATTTTTGCACGCTGCGAACCTCCCCGGCCAGGTTGGCGCCGAAGGTAGCTCCTAAAGTGTTAAGAATGATATAAGTAGAACCGGCCATCAAAGTGGTCCCAAAAAGGAATCTGGTTGGGTGCCCGGCTTCAACGGCCAGGGGTATGACATCGTTGTAGTTCAGGCCGGTAAGGCGGGTGAAATTAGCCGCAAAGGTACCGGGGTCAGCGATGAGCGCTGCAATGATAAAGGTTAAGGCTCCAATACCGGTACCGATCAAAGCCATCCAGGACATTTTCATCATCGCCCGGCTGCCTTTGTAGAACACTATCCAGATGACGAATATCATGATGGTGCCCAGTACGGCCCGCACATTGGGCGCGTTCAACATTGATGCCCACTGGAACCAGGCCTGATTCCCGCTGACGATACCCATGGAAGCGAAAAATTCTACCAGAGCGTATTTCAGAGCCCAGTCGGAACATACGCCGGTCCAGGATATAGCAGTAAAAGATATCATAAAGCTGGACATCAGCCCCAAAGCCGGATGCAGGATACGGCTGATATAGATGTATTCTCCCCCCTGCCGGGGCATGGCTACGGAAAGCAGCCAGTAAAGACCTGCGATAATAAACATCTGTGCTACCGTCAGTATGGCCCAGGGCATATGTGCGCCCGGATACAGAAACGGAGCCCACATCAGGTAAACCAGAGCGTACATCAGACCCGGATTGACGGTGGAGTAGACCAGGGTATCATAAGGGCTTATTTGCCGGGTAAAACCTACTGCGCTCTGTTGAAAAAGTTCCAAACCTCTTGCCAAGTAATATCACTCCTTCAATACTGTAAAATAATACAGATATGCCGGTTTAGCTTGGTAAAACTAATGGCGAAAACCTGAAATCAAGGTTTCATCAATCAGCATCATTGCTTACCCGGTACATAATACTATCTTCCCATCCGGTGACCACTCGTACATAACCGCTTAATTCCTGATCCAGATCAGGGTCGCCGGTATCAACCAGTAAGGGATGAGGCTGCAGAGCTACCAATTTATCCCGACTGGCTGCCACGATAATATTATTTTTCCCTACCCGCCTGATCACCCGTGGACTTATCTGTTGATTGCCACGCCCAAAAACATGTCCCTGTCCCCCTATAGCCGTGACTACAATCCTGCTTCCGCCCTGGTGCCGGTCAACCAATTTAAAAAGCTGGTCTTCACCCACATCATTGGCTGCCAATTCCCGGTTGAGGACCACATCCACTCCCAGCAAAGTGTTTTTTAAACCCAATTGGTCCATGATACTGCGGGTGGTGGTGCCGGGCCCGATTATATAGATGGTATCCGCCTCCATATTGTTGATTATATCTGCTGCCATACCCTCTACTTCAGCCTGTTCGGAACGGGCGCCTGATTTCACGCTCTGTACCCTTCGTTCCACCGGTACCTTAAGATAGCCGTAAAGCCGGGCATTGACCCGACCTTCCCGGAAAGCCTCTTCATCAATATCCATTACTTCTGCTTCGCGCAAATCAAGCACCTGGTTCTGCAGGTAAAGACGGGCCACTTCTCCTGCGCTGCGGGGGTTGATGGCATAGACGGCGGAATGGATCTTTACCCCCGCCGGAATCCCCAACACCGGAATCCCAGAGCCTATGGCCGTATAGATATTACGCGCCGTTCCGTCTCCGCCGGCAAATAAGATCAGGTCAACCTCCCGGTCGGCCATTTGGCGGGCAGCTTCCATGGTATCTTCGGGACTGGTGGCGCCGCTTTTGATATTTCCTATAACTTCCGGACTCAGACCGGCCTTAAGGCATTCATTGGCTCCCATCTCCTCCGGGTAGGCCAGCACGGTTATTTGTTCCTTTATCCCGGCGATAATCTTCAAGGCTTCCACCGCCCGCTGAGGAGACTCGGGCCGGGCTCCCATTTCCCGAGCTTTGTTCAGTATTTCAATACCATCACTGCCTTTTAATCCGACCCGGCCCCCCATACCGGCTACGGGATTAATAATTACCCCCAGTTTTTTCATCCTTTAATATCACCGCTCTTTTATTTAATTCCATCCCTGCCCCGGGGCAGGGATGGCTGCAGGGGAATCTATTGGCGACCTTTTCCCTTTTTCTTAAGGTATTGCCTCCAGGTAACCGCGATTAAATTGGGATCATCTATAGCATCATGGGTAGGCCTATGACAAGCCGCCTTGTGCGGAGCCTTTTTCAGGAAATCAGCATTTTCATAGGCTTCCTTGGAAATCTGGCTCAGGGCTTCTACATATTCATCCAGATCTTCTTTGTTGTAAGAGTCGCAGGGTTCCAGGGTGAAGGGCTCGGGTACCACCCAGGGATGATGGGAGGTCCAGTAATGCTCAATGCCGAAATCCACTATGCGCTTATTAACCTCGTCAGTGCCTACGCCGGTATCCTGTTTAAGTTTTTCCCAGGAGTAGCGTACTTGCTCCAGACGCCGCTTACCTTTGGCGTACCATATAACCACCCCTGGTATGGCCGCGATCTTTTTCATGAAATACTGATTATTCAATACTGAGCATATGGCTGCTTCTTTTAAGCCTTCAGCCCCCAGCTGCATTATCCACATGTAGGCTTTAAGAACTACATTGGCATTGCCGATATAGGTCCTCACTTTACCGATGGATTCAGGATAGTTGTAGTTCAGGGTATACTTCTGGCCGTCAAATTCCACCCGCGGTACCGGCAGGTAGGGCTGGAGGAATTCTTTGACTCCGATAGCGCCGGTAGCCGGCCCCATGCAGCCGTGAGGAGCGGAAAAGGTTTTATGGAGATTGAAGTGTACCAGGTCGAAGTCAGCTTCCCGGGCGCGGTGGATACCCAGCATGCCGTTGGCATTGGCCTGGTCGTAAGAACAGAGGGCCCCCACGGCATGAGCTGCTTTTACATACTCTTCAATCCTGGGATTGTAGATGCCGGTATCTTCAGGATTAGTTATCATTATGCCGGCCGTGCGATTTGACAGAGCCGCTTTCATAGCTTCCAAATCAGGATAGCCGCTTTCATCCGGCATCAGAGTTATTACTTTAAACCCAGCCGTATTCGGTGTAGCCGCATCACAAGGATGGGAGAACATGGTAGTGATTATCTCGGTTCGGTTCTTATCCCCCCGGGCGCGGTGATAAGCCCTGATTATGGAGGCGTTGCCATATACCGCGTGAGCTCCCCCGCCAGGCTGCAGACTGAAGGCATCCATGCCGGAGATTTCCTTGAGAAACTGTTCCACTTTGTAGTAAATCTCCAACATTCCCTGCATGGTTTCCGGATCTTGCAGAGGATGAACATTTACAATTCCGGGGTGGCGGGCCGCCATATGCTCCTGTATCTTGGGGCTGTATTTCATGGTGCAGGTGCCTTCGCTTATTCCCAGAGTGACATCAGTTCCCAAAGTCTCCTGGGAAAGGTGGTAATAGTGACGATTTACCCGCATCTGATTTACTTCCGGAAGAGCCGGGGCCTTTTTTCGCCGCAAACCTGCCGGTATCGCTGAAACTCCGTCCCCGACCTGACCGGTGATGGTTTCGCAGGCTCGGGGAACCAATACGCCCCTTTCTCCGGGAACGCTCATCTCAAATATGATGGGCTCATCCCATCTTGCCTGATGGTAATTATTTCTAAGCAGTTTCTTTTTCGCCATTTGCAACCTCAGTCCTTTCCTTGTTGATTGGTGATAACGTTAACAGGAGACAGCCCCCTGCAGAGCATAGGCCAGTTTATCCAGATCTTTATGCTGATGCACCTCGGTTACACAGTAGAGAGCGCTCTGACCCAACTGAGGAAAGTCGCGGGACAGATCCTTGCCGCCAAATATTTTAAATTCCAGCAAGCGTTTGTTTATCTGAGCTACCGACTTGCCGGTCATATCGAAATTAACCACAAATTCTTTAAAGAAGGGAGAAGACATTTGAATTTTGACCCCGGGGACCTGGGAGATTTTTTTGGCGGCGTACTGGGAATTTTGCATTATAGTGGTTCCCACTTCCTCCATTCCCTTAGGTCCCATCAGGGACAGATAAACTCCGGCAGTTATTGCCCAGAGTCCGGTACTGGTACCGGTGAATTCCTTGCCTTTATCCCTGGAACCATAAGAAGTACGGTCATACAGAACCTCGCCGAAGCCCAACTCGCCTTCCTGGATGGTATCAGTAAGACCATACATGAGATCCTTGAATTCGGAAACATATTTCATATCGTCATTAGTGGCAATAAATCCACCCTGGCAGCCTCCGGCGCCGAGGTGCAAACCTAACGGGTGGTAATCTCCGCAAGTGATGGTAGCTCCATAATTGGCGGGCGCTTCCATTACCCCCAGCGATATGGGGTCGGTATAGACAATGAATTCGGCCCCCGCCCGCCGGGCGATTTTGCCGATTTCCTCCGCCTGGGTCTCAATAAACCCCAAATAAGAGGGATTTTCGATAAAAACAGCAGCTACGTCATTGGACATGTTCTTTTTCAGATCATTAAGATCCATCAATCCGGTATTAATGTCAAAGCCTATTGTCACTATCTGAATTTCCGGCTGCGGTACGGAACTCAGATAATTCTTTACTATCATGGCTATCTCCGGATTCATGGTCGCCGGCAGTAAGACTTTTTTACGGTCGTTGATGCGGTTGGCCATCCGCAGGGAAGTGGAAGCTGCCTGACCGCCGTCATACATGGGAATACTGAGCACATCCATATCCATCAGCTCGCCCATGAGGCTGCAGTATTCGAACAAGGCCTGCCACTTGCCGTGATCACCCATTGACTCCCCCACATAAGCGGTTAGAAATTCACCCCGGCCATTGATTTCATCGCAAACCGCAGGGACAAAATGCTGGGCACATCCCGCCCCCAGAAAACAAAGATAATCGTCACAGGTTTTATTTTTACTTAAAATCTCGTCAGTATGCCGGCGAATTGAATATTCGTCCAAAATCGGTTCCGGCAGCTGCATCGACTGCTTGTATTTCAGGTGCTCCGGAATTTCTTCATAGAGTTGCATCGGATCGGTTACGCCGACTTCTTTCATCATCTGCGCTTTGGTCTCCGGAGCCGAATTAGGTATATAAGGATAAACAATCGGTTTTTTATGCATTCTGATTCCTCCATTCATATGCTTTGGGGTACAAATCAGGGGTTCGCAGGAGGCAGACCGCCGGTTTCTCTATTCCGGAACATAGGTTTTGCACCGGGTGTCACCGGAAATGGCAGCGCTGGGCCCCTCTATAGTAATCTCTTCCGCCTTGCAGACATCATGCTCCCAATATTGGCAGTCATCTGCATTGCAGGTTATCAGCGGGGTAAGGTTGCTGGCCCCGCTTTCATAAATATGACTGGAGTCGGCAGCATTGATTCCCAGGTTATCATCCGCCATCATTGAGTCACGCATATCTGTTCCCGCTTGTACATCTTTGCCGCTTACAAATTGTTTGTTCACGTCGCGAGGGTAAAAAGTATCGCACACTGCCGCTCGACTGCTGTTTTCTACCTGAATCTCACCTGCCGCACAAAGATTATTGGGATGGTGAAAGGCACAACTCTTAACTTTGCAGATGGTATTGGTTTTATCCATAATTGGGCCTCCTTTTTGTATAATTTCTTTAAAGCGTCTGGGGCAGGAATTTTAACCTTAATATACTGAACCATCACTTCCTTCCAGAATATATCAATAGTTAGTATTTTCTTTATTCTCGAGACTATTCTTGGCATAAAATGGTACAGTCTAAGTTAGGCTTCCATAAATAAACCTATCCAGGCGGGAAAAACTAGTTAGAAAGTAAAAAATGGGGGTAATTATAATGGAAGTTTCCTATCAGAGATTTTGGATAAAGAATGACCAGGTAATGGAACAGCAGAAATTACCGGCTGATTTTATTGAGCACGGTACCTCCCTGTATGAGGTGTTGCGGGTAATGCAGGGGATACCCCTGTTTCTTGAGCAGCACCTGGCAAGGTTAAAACATACCGCCCAGCTTACCGGACTGGCCTTGCCCCTGGATGACGCCGGCATTCAGCAACGTCTGCATGATCTGATGGTCAGCAATAAGGTAGATGCCGGTAATGTCAAGCTGGTAATCAATTATCCTTCCCCGGGCAGGACAGCCGACCTTTATGCTTATTTTGTGGAGCATAGTTACCCTTCAGCAAGTGATTATCAAAATGGGATAAAAACGGTTCTGGTTCAGGTGGAACGCCCTAATCCCAATGCTAAGGTAGACCGGGCCGATTATCGCCGCACGGTTGACGGCGCTATACGTGAGAGCGGGGCTTATGAGGCTTTGTTGGTGGATCGCCAGGGCAATGTAAGCGAGGGGGGAAGATCAAATCTGTTTATGCTTAAAGGAGATATTATATATACGGCTCCGGGCGACAAGGTATTAAAGGGGATAACCCGGCAGATGGTTTTTGCCGCCTGCCGCAACCGGGGCTATCAGGTGGTGGAAAAAGAGATAAGCCTTCAGGAGATGCTTAATATGGACGCTATTTTCATATCCGGCACTTCCCCCAAGGTACTGCCGGTAAGCCAGGTCGACGACCAGCGTATTGATTCCGGCAGCAATGCGATCATCCGGGATATCATGGCCGGCTATGATGCTATCATTAATGAGTATATTGATAGCCATCAGGCAAAATAGGCTACTATTCATATTATATTGTCAATACATCGTATCACAAAAGTCGTTGTTTTAAGCTTCGGGGAATCAGTTTTCAGCAGTTTGCTTTACTTTCCTGGGTAAATATGATTGTTTATCGTAAACTCTAACCAACGCCAAAAATAATAGGCTACAACAGCCAAAACAATGATAAGCGAAATCAGCACCTTCTTCATTGTTTTTTTGTCTATCCTAGCCCTTAAGGTGATATATATTAAAAATATAAATAGAAAGCAACCCAAAAGAGAGCCTATTAATATCCAATGAATACCATCCAAGACGCTTCCCCCCTTAATAAACTTTCTTTTCATCAAATAGCTTTTAGAATCGCAGTATTCATTTGTTAATAAAGATCATATCTCTTACATCTTTGTGTAATAATAGGTTTGAGCTAGCAATATCCCTTAAGACCGCATATGTTCAATATTTCGGCCATTGGGATTCCATATCAATTCCTGGCAGCAAACCCCCAGGTTTTCGCCCTAAATTTTTTTGTCCTACCTACCCAAGAGGTGGAGGCCGCTATTTTTGATTGCGTCTTGTTTAATGGATTTTTTCCTGGTAAGTTCAGGTTGCATTCGGAATTCCAGATTTTTGGTCAAGATCTTTATCATAGCCATAAATAAACCACGTCTTAATCTTCCTCGCCCCAACGGCTGATTCTACCATTAACTAGCTGCGGCCTTCCTTGCCTAAACGCATTGCACTGGTCTTGTTGAATTCGTCATCACAGTTTTCTTTTTACAACTCATTTTCGAATCACTCCATAGTTGCTATTTTATCTTGGAGGGCTGTCAATTCGGTGTTAGCCATTTATTATCAAAGATTTACCTGAACGATCATTTCTTCTGAATCTCTTATTAAGGTTAGAGAATTTTGATCTAAAGTCGTTTCGAAAAGACTTATTGATAAATCATGCAAGGTGGTTATTGTTTCGCCATTAAACTTCCGTATAATATCGCCTTTAACTAGGATTTTACTAGCTACGGATTCAGGTGCTATTTCAGTTACTAATACTCCTGGGTAATATGTATCTTTATAAGTTAGTTCCTTTCCTTGAATTCCTAATGCTTTATGTTGGTAATTACCTGATTTTAGAAGGGATGTTATTATTTTTTTTACTTGGTCGGCAGGAAAAATATAAGTAAATAGTTCATTTCCTTTTTGTTCTTTTGCCACTACGATGCCTATAATCTTTTTTCGGCTAGAATCGAAAACCGGCATACCTGAGTCTCCTTGTTTTATTTTGAACCCCTTAATTTTCGTGAAGCTCAGTATAGAACCAGTATATTGAGGAATTGAAACATTGTTCTCCATTACTTCTCCATTTTCCCAGGACGAATTTCTCTGCAAATAAACTTTCATACCTGGTTTAACTTCTGTTATGCATAATTCAGGTGGTGTTATTTCAAGGGGAACTGAAAGTAGAGCAATACTGCTCTTGGTTTAATTTGTATTTTTCTCTTATCAATTCTTCAAATTGCTGATTACTTACATCACATTCAGACAATCTCTTTTGAAGTCTCAATAAGTATTCGGGAAATCCTTGTTTATAAACTCCCGTTTGTATATCTAAATTAGAAATATCAATGCCATCTGCTTGTAATAAATCTAAACGAGTTTGCATATTTTTCGACAACGTATAGTTTGAAACAGGTGTAGCTGCAGAGTATTTTACAATATTTACATCTTCATCATAATAGATATCATCAGGTTCGGGCATATTTATAGTTGGATTAATAGCCCATAATTCTACATCAGCAGCGTCTGCATATGCTCTACAAACTAGTTTCGCGAATGCCACGAGTCATTATCCCAAAAAGGTCTTGGCGTCCAATCATATGGCCCACTATAAGTATCAGCCTCGTCTGCAGCTGCATGTGCATTATCTAATTCATTTTCTACCCAGCCTATAGCTGCCCAATCATAAAACCAAAATCTTTGCATATATCTACCAATTACGTCATTTTCGTCTGTTGTGGGTGTTGATTCTATTGTAAATCCCGTATAATCAGTCCCATAAATAAAATCATAACTATAATAACCTTGCCATCTATTATCTGCTGATAAACCACAATGGCTCCAAAGTCCATACTGACAACCAGTATTTCCTCCAAAAAAGATATCACCTTTATAAGCATAGCTAAACTGAAGATTATTACGAGTCCCTTGATATTCTCCTACAATTTCATCAAAAATTTCGCCAGCTAAAACAGGTGTTGAAACTAAAAATTGAAAAGCTAAAAGTGTAATCACCAGAACTGTTTTTTTGATAATTTTCATACATCACCATCCCCTTAATTGCTTTTATTATTATTCTTACTACTTTATGGTATTTATGTAAATAGAGGAGAATAATTATATTTATTACTATTTTCTCTGACGTAGGCATCTGGCTACAGGGCCTTTAGGCTCGCTCCCGACCGGACTTTAACTGGTTGGTGGATCGTCAGGGCAATGTAAGCGAGGGGGGAAGATCAAATCTGTTTATGCTTAAAGGAGATATTATATATACGGCTCCGGGCGACAAGGTATTAAAGGGGATAACCCGGCAGATGGTTTTTGCCGCCTGCCGCAACCGGGGCTATCAGGTGGTGGAAAAAGAGATAAGCCTTCAGGAGATGCTTAATATGGACGCTATTTTCATATCCGGCACTTCCCCCAAGGTACTGCCGGTAAGCCAGGTCGACGACCAGCGTATTGATTCCGGCAGCAATGCGATCATCCGGGATATCATGGCCGGCTATGATGCTATCATCAATGAGTATATTAATAGTCATCAGGTAAAATAAGCCCCGGTTATGTGTAATCCAGCCATCTTTCCAGTCCTGATAAAGAGCGTTCTTATACCCATGATATGGACCAGCTCTTTTCTTCCGCGGCGATCAGGTCATTTAAGCGGATGGTCTGGTTCCTTTTAAGCGAGGCCGTGTTTATACACGATACCATATCGGAATAGGAAACAGCCGGCAAGCTTTTATACTTGCCGGCTGCTTATTGCGTCATCCAAATTACGGTCGGACTTTCGCAAGACAATTGATTCCTATAAAACTCAAAAAGCTTATGTAGCTGAAGAATCAGTATTAGGCTTCTATTGTTCGTTTGTCCTTACCATATGAATCATTCTGAAATATAGGAAAACGGCAATTGCTTCGGCAACACAGGTGAAAGCAATAATAATCCCTGTCTGATTCAGGTCATACAGCCATCCCATAAGCGCCGCTCCTATTAAAAGCGCCAGGCCGTAGCCGGTGTTAAAAATGCCGTAGCTGGTACCGCGTTTATAGAAAGGCGTAATATCTGCAATAGCTGAACGCATAATGGCTTCATGCGTGCCCATGACAATACCGAAGATCATCATACCGATAACGATCAGGGCTATTGAGCTGCCAATGGTCAGGAACGGCAGCAGCAGCGTAAGGAATGGAATCGCCATCAGGACGGTGAGACCGCCCGTTTTGATTCCTGTCTTATTTTTCAGCCAATCGTAGGTTTTGCCGATAGCCAGCGCCGCCAAAGCGTCCACGGCCATGGCCCCCGAATAGAGCAGCGTAATGTTGCCGTCCGACAGCAGATGATTGGCTTTTAGATGATAGCCTATGACGCTGAAATTGACAAAGCCCAGCGTGCAGAAAAAAGTAAACGCCGTATAGATCCAAAAGATCGGTTTCAGCCGCTCCGAACGGAATTCTTTATGATCTTTGGCGGGGGCCAGGTTATTCCGCTTGATCTTGCGGTAGGCGTACAACACAAACAGCATAAGAAGGGCAAAAGGAATAAAAAGCAGTTTGTAGCCCAATTGATATTCCGTAATTCCGTTTTTATCTGCAAGGAAAAAAACCAGTGTAAAGATCAGCGGCCCTACCAGGGCGCCAATCTGATCCAGAGCTTCTTGCAGCCCGAAAGCAAATCCGGTGCCGACCTGGTTCTCGGCTACCCCGGACAAAATCGTATCCTTGGCAGGATTCCGCAGCGATTTACCTATTCGTTCCATGAGAATAAGAATGACGAGAATATTCCAATTCATCGTAAAACCCATAAAGGGTACAACGAGCAGCATGCCGTATCCCACAAAGATAAAGATCCAATATTTTCCTGTCTTGTCAGACAGCACACCGGCTAATAACCTTAAAAAGTAGCCGAGGAACTCGCCGATGCCGAATACCAGCCCCACCTGCGCCGCGCTGATACTCAGTAAATTAAAATACTGGCTGTTGGCTCCACGGGCGCTCTCATAAACCATGTCGCCCAGCATGCTGATTACGCCGAATAGAAGGATGACCGTAATGGCAGGCGTGAACCTTTTCCCGCCGTTCCTTCTCATATTTGTCGCTTCCTTTCCATTTTTAACGGCTGGCCGGCAATTTTTGATTGCCCTCCAGCTTGGCATCATCACGCATATCCCAGAAGATTTTGAATTCCAGTTTTTCAATCTCGCGCTGCTGCTTATAGCTGGTTCGGAGAGTGGCTTCCTGCGGGATGGTGATGTCCCGGTCCAGTTCCTGCAATAAAATTTTGAGATTATTGTCATTGCTCTTTAAGGCGGTTAAGGCATCACAGATTTTTCCAAACAAAGCGCAAGATGTATCCGATACATCTTTGGAAACCATATAGCGCTCATTCTGATTGATATAGTTGATGGAATCCCCGGAGGCCAGCCAGCTAAGCAGCGCCTCCCGGCTGAAACGCCACTCCCGGCCAATTTTGCGTGCGGGAAGATGTTCTTCCCGGAGCAGTTTAATCAGCGTTTTTTCACTGACGCCAAAGAATTCAATTGCTTGTTCAAGGTTCAAAATATCGTCGTTCATAAAACCAGGCTCCTTTCTTGATTCCAGCTCATTATACTGCTTAATATGTATTCATTCAATAATAACAGTAATAAGATGTACTTTAGCAGTATATAGAGGCAGTTTACCAGCATATATGTAAAAAGCCATGCTGCTTTCAAAAAGGTCGCGGCTAATGATCATGCTTTCTGGTCCTTGTGTTTCAAAAAAAGAGGCTGGGAAGATCAGTTCTTCCCAGCCTCTTTGGTTTCGGTAATCAGAATAGTCCAATGATTTCGCCGTTGGGCCTGATATCAATTTTTTCGGCGGCCGGAGTCTTGCCCAGACCGGGCATGGTCATGATGGTGCCGGTGAGGGCCACCACGAATCCTGCTCCGGCCGATAAGCGCACTTCTTTAACATTGACGGTAAAGTTACGGGGACGTCCTTTTTTGTCCGGATCATCGGAAAGGGAGTATTGGGTCTTGGCCATACATACCGGCAGGCTGCCGTACCCCAAATCTTCAAATTTCTGCAGCAGGCGGGCGGCATCGGCCGAATAACTGACTCCGTCCGCCCCGTAGATTTCCTGACAGACGGTTTCGATTTTAGCCTTAAGCGGCTGCTCCAGCTCATACAGGAATTTGAAGGCGGAAGGTTTGGCTGTCGCCGCCACCACTTTAGCCGCCAATTCTTCACCGCCGGCCCCGCCTTGGGCCCATACCCGGGAAAGAGCGACATCTGCTCCCAGAGCAGCGCACTGGTCAATGATAAAATCAATTTCTTCCTTGGTATCGGTGGGGAATTCATTTAACGCTACCACTACCGGAAGTCCGAATTTCTGGATATTCTCCAGTTGTTTAATAAGATTTTCGATGCCTTTTTCCAGGGCCGCCATATTTTTTTCTCCCAATTTGTCCTTAGCTACTCCGCCATGATTCTTGAGAGCCCGGATGGTAGCCACCAGCACCACCGCGGATGGCTGCATCTGACCGTAGCGGCATACTATATTGAAGAATTTTTCCGCTCCCAGGTCAGCACCGAAACCGGCCTCGGTTATCATGTAATCAGCCAGCTTCATGCCGATGCGGGTAGCCATGATACTGTTGGCGCCATGGGCTATATTGGCAAAAGGACCTCCATGGACAAAAGCCGGGGTATTTTCCAGGGTCTGAACCAGGTTCGGTTTTATAGCGTCTTTCATCAGCAGGGCCATGGAACCGGCTGCTTTAAGGTCGTCAGCCGTTACCGGACGACCGTCATAAGTATAAGCCACCACAATGCGCTTAAATCGTTCCTTGAGGTCCATTAAATCAGTAGCCAGGCATAAAGCGGCCATAACCTCCGAAGCTACGGTGATATCAAAGCCGGATTCACGAGGAACCCCGTTAATTTTTCCGCCCAAGCCCAGGACAATATTGCGCAGAGCTCTTTCGTTCAAATCCATGGCCCGCCGCAAAACCACCTGACGCGGGTCAATGTTCAAGACATTGCCCTGGTGCAGATGATTGTCCAGCATCGCTGCCAGCAAGTTATGGGCCGTGGTTACAGCATGAATGTCTCCGGTAAAATGCAGGTTGATATCCTCCATCGGTACCACCTGGGAGTAACCGCCGCCGGCAGCCCCGCCTTTAATACCGAAGCTGGGCCCTAACGAGGGCTCCCGCAGGGCAATAATAGCTTTTTGGCCTATCCGGTTTAAAGCCTGTCCCAATCCTACGGTGGTAGTAGTCTTGCCCTCACCTGCCGGGGTCGGAGTGATAGCTGTCACCAGAACCAGTTTTCCCGAAGGTCTATCCGCCAGCCTATGCCAGACATCAAGGGAGACCTTGGCCTTATATTTACCATAAAGGTCAATGTCATCCTCAGTCAGTCCCAATGAGCGGGCTACTTCGGCTATGGGCAGCATCTTTGCTTCCTGGGCTATTTCGATATCGCTTTTCATGAAAATTAATTCGCCTCCTTATGCATAATGATTCTATTTTAACTTATAAATATTGGTTTGCCTTAAGAATTTGTATAGCTCTGGCTTTATCTTCCTCAGCAATGAGGATAACCGGTCCGGTGCATCCCATACCGGTGGAGGCGAAAATCTGTGCTTGCCATAGTGATTTCACGGCTTCTTCAAGCTCCAGAATATCAATGCCGGGAATTTGCTCACTGGTAACTTTAGCGGCAGGAGGTGCTATATCTTCTCTGGCCTCAGCTTCGACTTTAGGGGCGGCGGGTATCTGCCACCCGGCCTGTTTCGCTTTCTGAATCTGGAGCCGGCTTATCCGGCTTAAATTGCCATGAACCATGGCGGCGCAATAGGCCAGGGCATTGGCTATCACCGGTGTGCCCGAAGCCCGGGATATTATCGCTATTAACCGGTTGAAATTTTCTCCTATACCGGGCCCATATCCGTAACCCCCGGTCTCATAATCTCCGCCGCTGTGGAAAGAGCTGAAGAGTTTCATTAAAATATTACCGGTCAAGGTATCGCATACGGCCACATCCACACTGCCCAGAATAAGGTCGTTTCCTCTCAGGACATGCCCGCCTTCCGCCCGCCGGGATTTACCCCAGCTGAACTCGTAGCCGTTGGCCTGCATAGTATTAAGGTATCTTTCCACCTGACGGGCGCCGTCTACATTCAGAATTCCCACGGTAGGATCAGCTATCCCATCAGCCTGGGCTGCCGCTATACCATATACCGCATTTTTAACCATGGCCTGAATACGGTCGGTATCAGCTGTTCCGGTGGTACTGGCTATATACATCTCTTTTCCCCGGGCCGGGGTTACCACCTTACCTATAGTGGCTACTCCGATGGGGAAAGGATAGTGCATGGTAACGACTCCATCCAAATCCTGGTCATCCAGCAATTTTTCCAGTACCGTATGGACTTCGTCCTCGCTGCCCGCCTTATATACGGGCAGTTCACATGGAGGGGCCGGACCGATGATACTTACCTCCAGCCCCGGCTCTCTTTTCATAGCCTGGCGGGCGCCCTGAATCAGTTCCCGGGGAGCAATCTCACTGCCCCAGGTGGTCAGGCCGATCTTTACTTTTTTACTGGTTTGTCCGCTTCTGAGCAGCTCAATAGTCTCATTCAGGACTTCCCCCACCATATTTTTATACATCCCGTTCATCCCCAAGTCACCTCCCGGCCACTGACCTGGCTAATTCCTGGATGGCGTCAGCCAGCATATTGCGGATTTCCTGTTTAAACTCCGCGGCATCATCTATCCCTCCGCTCTCAACCACTCCGCTATTGCCTTCTATGATAAAGCTGATGCCGTCAAAAAGGTCGGTCATTCGCCCCAGAAACAGGCTGCCTTTGCCGATTATCATCGCCCGCTGCATTTTCCCCTCCCGAATGGAATCGCGAATATAACCCAGCAGGGGAACTCCCGAAGGGATATGGCCCTGGGTCGGCGCAAATCCGATTACACCATGCCGGGAGGCAAAATCGTTTAATTTATCCCTGGTTATCTCGCCTCGTTTAACCGCCATGGCTCCTATCATTTTATAATTGGCCAGCGGTACGTCGCCGGCGCCGGCCGGGGCTGTAATTTCTGCATTCTGCAGTTCGGGGGCATAAACGTCCACATCAGTTATCTTGAGATCATTCTTCTCCAGCGGGTCGACTACGATGGCCTGTATCACTGCCTGCGGCGAGGAGCCGGAAGAAATTTTGTGCTTTCCTACAATATCAGTTCTGATCACCGGGTTTTGGCCATCATTGGCACTTACCAGCACGGCATAACCACCTACCATATCTTCCAGCACCGGCATGTCTTTGGCTACGTGATCACGGCTGTTCATCCCCAGCTTGGCTGATGATCCCCCGGCCATCACCGCCACATTTTGAAAGATACCAGACTGCACCAGGGCCGCTGCCGCAAGCATTCCATGAGCCGGCCCGGCGCAAAACCCCCGCATGTCCACCCCGGTAGCGTTCATGCACTCCGCCGCCTCACCGATAGCTTTGGCCAGATTACCGCCTCCCCTTTGGTTCATGTCGCCGATGGCCTCTTCCGAAGTTTCGATAATATAGTCGATAGCTGCCGGATCCATATCGTTCCTGTACAGCAGATTCTTCAGCGCCAGAACCCCGGAAGCCTTGGCCACCAGATTTTCAAAAATGACGTGGGCCGAGAGATTGGGGTCGCTTTCATGGGCCCGGCGTACACATCCCACTAATTGACGGTTCTCATACAAACCTTCGGCCGTGCCGGAGGAAACCAAATCTTTGATCTGATCCCGGCTGCTGCTGCGGTCAAACAGAACCAGCTGTTTCTCACTGTAGATATTTTTAGCCGCCAGGATGTTCTTAATTTTCACGGCAAATTCCTCTTCCAGTTCTACCAGCTGAAAGCTGTCCGCAATCTTCATAGCGGCGTAAAACTCGTTTTCCGGTATTATTTCGCCATACTTACCTTGTCGGTCCTGATCCGCCAGGTTATCATACCAGGGCTGGGGTATCAGGCGCAGCTCCTCCGGGGTCAGATTTCCTATATACACCTGATTGGGGGCATATCTTACGGCCATGTCAAAATCGCGGATCTTCTTTTCTATGTTCTGCAGATAGTTGGAATCAGGGTTATGCTGCTTCTCCATGGTGATGGTAGTGCCATGCTCCATCATAATCCGGGGGGCATGTACCAGAATATAACCGGTTGCTTTAATTACCGGAAAGGCCAAAACCTATCCCTCCTCTGGATATTTTTCACTGAAATACCGTCTGCTCGGTGACATCAGTAGATAGCGCCTGTAGAGCTTTTTCCACTATACCCCGGCGCAGGGCCAATTCCTCGCTCCGGTTCAACTGGGGATTGCCCAGCGGATAAGGAATAGCCACCGCCGGGTCAATGCGGTTGGCGCCCACGGTCAGGGAAATGGGTACCACCGTACAAACATGAACTACCGGAACATCTACAACTTCTTCCAGCTCTTTCACCATCGTTGCACCGCAACGAGTACAGGTGCCTCAGGTGGAAGTCAGGATTATTCCGTCTACCTTCTCCTGTTTCAATTCTTCTCCAATGGCATGGGCATATTTTTTGGCATTGGCTACCGAAGTACCATTGCCCACCGTGGCATAATAAATATTGTGAAGCCGGCCGATAACGCCTTCTTTTTCCAACTGGCGCATTACATCTACCGGCAATACCCGGTCGGCGTCCTGATTGGCATAGACCGGATCGTAGCCTCCATGAGCCGTCTCAAAGGTATTCTCATCCAGGTCATTGATTCCGCTCAGGTCATAGCGTCCAAATTTGGAGGCACTGGAAGATTCTATCCGGTCGGGATTCCCTTTGGGCACTATTCCTCCCGATGTTACCAGGGCTATCTTGGCTTTGCTCAGATCCTTGATGGCAGGCCGGGGAGTTACCCGGTCAAATACCGGCATAGGGTATTCCGTGTCAAAGGGTTCCCCTTGCAATTTTTTCAATAACATTGCCACCGCCCGGGCTGATCCCCGCTGTTCATGAAAAACGTTGCGGCGTATACCCCGGGCCAGGTATCCTTCCTCGGCCGGAGATCCCATCACTTCCCCCCGGGCCAGTTTTCCAGCCAGCCGGGCCAGAGCCGGAATGGCCTTTCTCATCTGGGCCGCCGAATTTCCGGTCTTAACTATATAAATTTGTTTTTTATACATGTCAGCACCCGGATTCTCTTCGTACATACCGGTCACCACCGGTATTTTCAGTCGTTCCTGAACGGCGGTACAAACCGCGCCGCAGGCCATGCCATAGCGGCCGGCGTTAAATGCCGGTCCCGCAATCAGCAAATCAGGTCTAAAACCAGCTATCAGCGCAATTACCTTCTCCGTAGCCGCCTCCAGATTTTCATTAAAATAGGTGTCGCCGCAGATTACGGTACCGACGATTTCCATATCGCCATCCAGAGCTTGGACCAGCGCCGTTCCGGGTCCGACCGGTCCTTCTTTACTGAACGGGACTATATCGGCTTTTTCTTCGCCGCCGATCTGACCGAAAAACTGGTTCAGATAATGGACCACCCTTATACTGGCCATGTTTTTGTTCCCCCTTCTGCTTAACTAAACTGTCGCCTGATGCTCTCCATCTCATTTTTTATGGCCTCAACATCAAGTACCATCTCCATCATGCTGATCTGGTCGTCGTAGACCTCGGGCTCCACCAGATCTTTTATTTCCAAAATATGATATACCGGCAATTTCAGGGCTATATTAGTCAGAGGTCCGGCATAGGTGGGATCACCGTTAATTACGGTTTCAGCAGTTAATCCAGCCGATTCTGCTTCCGCTCCCCCTAAGATAACGACTACCTGATCAGAGCCGAATTTTTCAGCAGTCTCTTTAATGCGGGCTTGATTGGCCATGTCCATGGCCCCGGCTGCGGTTCAGACAAAGCATTCGGTACTGGTGAAAAGCACTTCGCCCCCTATAGTCGCCATGCATTCGGCTATAGCAGGTCCCGGAATGCCGTCCCGGTCTCCTAAGATACAGATTTTCTTATCAGCAAAAAAATTCTTATCCATTAAACATACCTCCTTGAAGCTTTGGTTAGCCGTTAATTCCTTGTTTCAACATTATTTTAATTGTCTTATATCCCAGGATTTAAAACTCCAACGCCCCCATACGGTTGAATCCCAGTTCATTGGTGGCTCCGGTTATAGCCTGGATCTCCACCGTAATGGAGCCGTCTTTTTTCAAAGCCCCGTCAAAACCGCCGGCAATAATTTCTACTGCATCAATATAGCCAATAACTTTGGGCATGGGAGGCAACTCAATCACAGCATTGGCGTTACCGCCGCTTACCACCGCATTGGCCAGGGGATTCCCGTCGGCCAGAGACTGGGAAGCACCGTCCCGGCCCGCGTATTCATCGGTTATCAGGATGGTTTTGATTCCCAGAGCTTCGATTTTTCTGCAGTTCATGATGAGATCCGCATCCGGATTACCGAACCCCTCCTCACTGATAATCACCCCCTCCACCCCCAGGCTCTCGACCAGCTTGGCGGTAAAGTTGGAACTGCGTTCCTTATCCAGCAAAGTAACGTTTTCATTGGTCGCCACTACCCCGATAAAGTTCAGGTCCTGGCCATGCCGGGCCAGAAGGTCGGCTATCACCGGATTATTCATATGATGGTAGGTGGTGTTTTTATCACAGGCCGATACGCAGTTACCGCTTATTACCGCACCGTCCATAACCTCGGTGGGATACAGGAAAGTGGGGAGTATCTTTTTTACGTCCAGTCCGTAAAGATAGGTATCATGCATCAGGCCCTGGGTTTGCAGCATATAGACGTAAGCCACTTTGGGCAGTCCGGAGAACTCCGCCATCTGTTGAGCCAGAGGCTTGGTGGCAAAAGTTACACTCTCATCCGGGGTTACATTGGCAGCCAATTGCGAAATATAGCGGGTAGCCTTCAATCCTGCCATCCGGACCGCTTCCTCATGTTCATGCTGGGGCAGGCCGTCTGCCTGATCACAGAGGAGCACCAGATTGATAGTCCGGGAAAAAGGCGTATATTCGGCGCCCGATCCGGACATGTCAATTATCCCTTCCTGAAAGCCCACGATTTTGCCTACCGTAAGCACGGTCATACCCTTTAAGACATTGGTCTTGCCGCTTCCTACCATCTCGGCGTTGCCGAAAAAACCGGGGAATACCTGACCTTTGCCTTCTACTTTGACCCGCGGTTCCAGCACATCTTTGACCGGGCAGATCCTGACCGCGTCTCCGGGACGCACAATATCAATATCAATTCGGGCCAGGCGGTCGTCTTTTAAAGTATCCAGCAATTCCTGCCGGTTTACATATACGACCCCCTGCCTGATCTCGCTCCGGCTCCCCCATTGAACATCTTTTACCAGGATATTACCTAATTCCAATTGCACCCATATCCCTCCTGTCTATTCAACATGCTGCTGCAGTTTGGCTTCAATATCCTCCGGAGTTATCTCCTGTCCGGATATTTCATCTATTTTTTGGCCGTTTTCATAAAAGAGAATTGCCGGCAGCCCCAAAACTTTTTGGCCTATGGCCAGGCGCCGGTTTCCGGAGGTGTCAACCGAACAAAACTTGACTTTGCCCCGGTATTTGCCGGCCAACTCCTCTACGTGGGGCATGAGTTCCAGACAGCGCTCACATTTAGGCCCCCACCAGTCAACCATTACTATCCCCTGAGCATTAAGAACTTCAGTATCAAAATTATCTTTAGTAACTTCAATCATGCTATTACCTCCTGCTTATAATGATTTAACCAAAGCCTCCAAGCTGGCTTCATCAATATCATCCGCTTCCCTTTTTACTTCTCCGTTAATAAAGAGGTGCAGCCGGGGCAAACGATCAAGGTCAATGTTATAGCGCCCGCCTACCAGTTCATTCCGGGTGGCGTCAACTTTTACCAGTGCCAGGCCTTTATGGTCACGGACAAAGCGGTCAACCATGCCCACTTTCTCAGTACCGCTCATATCGGTGGGGTTGTAATAAGCAACCACAACCGGCTGCTGCGCCTGCAATACTTCTTCTTCCCAGAGCTCGGTTTCATGGACATACTTTTCCGCCGCCACTGCCGCTATAGCACCGTCACTGGCAGCGGTCACCACCTGGCGCAGGTATTTGGCTCTGACATCGCCGGCAGCGAAAACCCCCTCCACGCTGGCGGCCATTTTTTCATCCGTGACCACATAACCCTGCTGATTTAATTCCACTTCCCCGGCCAGAACTTCCGTAAGGGGAACGGTGCCAATAAATATAAACACCCCATTGATCGGATAATCGCTTTCTTCTCCGGTTTTTATATTTTTAAGAGTTATGCTTTCCACCAATTCTTCACCATTGATGCTCTTTACGATTGAGTTCCATATCCACTTCAACTTGGGATTTTGCCGGGCACGCTCGAAAGAGACCTGATTGGCGTCAACCTTGCCTTCTTCATGGATTACGATAACGCTTACCTTATCCGCAAATTTACTCAGGTATTCGGCCTCTTCAATAGCCGCGTCACCGCTGCCTACCACCGCTACGTCCAATTCCTCAAACAAATCGGCGTCACAGGTGGCACAATAACTGACCCCTTTCCCCCGCAGTTTTCCTTCACCAGGCGCCTTGAGCATTCGGGGTTCTGCTCCCAGGGCATAAATTATGGCCTTGCCCAGGTATTCTCCCTTTTTGCCTATGACTTTTTTAGGAGAAGATTTGAGATCCAGTGCTACTATGGTGTCTTTTATAAATTCGGCCCCAAAGGATGTCGCATGATCAGCCATGGCCTGAGTCAGCCCAGGTCCGGTCGTCCCCCGGCCAAATCCGGGATAGTTCTCCAGATCTTCGGTAGTAGCTGCCTGGCCTCCGGGTCTGCCTTTCTCAATAATGCCGGTCTTCATTCGGGCCCGGGCGCCGTACATCCCTGCTGCCAGTCCGGCCGGTCCTCCTCCCAGAACCAGCAGATCATAAACCTGTTCCATATACTACACCTGCCTTTCTCCTAGCGCTTGCATTGCTTCGTCCAGTAACTCTTTATCAATCATCTGGAAATCCCGGGCAAAAGCTAAACCGCCCTTAGCGGCTGTCCTCTCCCTGACTCCGGCTTCGACTTTTTCCAGGCACTTTTCCAGCATAACTAAGGTTGATAGATCGACATCGGTTTCGGGTTTACTTAAAACCACTGAACGATAAGGATTATCTTCAAATTTAATGCTTCCTGCCAGGGGATGGGATAAAAGCCTGCGCCCCATTGCCACCTGGTTGAAAACCTGATAGAGAACCTGCCCGCAGTCTCCGATGACAAAGCAAATTTCCGCATTGTTCGTATTTTTCACCATTGGGTTATTAGTTATGATTAAAACCTGTCGGGAATCCACTGTTAAAATCCTCCATTTTTATTTAAGGGTACAAAAAAACAGACGATCAAGATTATCCTGGTCCCCTGCTGGCTCACCTGAGCGACTCCCCGCCTGGTCTTCCGTTTCCGCGAATTAATGTACTTTTTTTTATTTAAATCAGGGGTATGGGTCTGGTTTGACAAAATTTACAAATACTGTTCCGAGTGCCATATCCACAACAAATATCCTGCGCTTACTGGTCTTCTACCTGACTGCCATCCATAATTATTAACTATGATTAATAACAAAATTCCATATTTCTTTTACCCTGACCCCTGAAAACCGGTTGCATATTATTTTCCCTTTTTAAAAGCCTTTTTATCCCCCTTGAAATCCCTTCTTTTCGTAACCGATTACGGCAACAAAAAAGCACGGGGTTTTATAATATCCCGTGCTCTGTCCATCTACCTGAGAGATTCACCTTAAAGGTTTGCTCCTTCGGCGTCTTATCAGACTTTCCAGAGTCCTGTCCGGATACGGTCCTGTCACCTGAGAGTTTCATTATCCATCCGGGCAGATGCATAACTTGCTCCTTCGGTATGGGCTTCACCCATTCTCCCGCATCCATCATACACAGTTATTAAGTTTGTGATGTATTTAACAATCTTCCTGGATTCAATATACCTTTTCGCCGGGTTATATGTCAAGCCTGTCGGCAGTTACATTCGCCCAAGTTATTCAAATGTTAAATTATATGAATGCACATAAGCTATGAGATATATAGTAAAGCACCACATTGGGCAGGTGCTTTTTATTGATTATGATTTCCGTACTGGCCTGATATACTTCCAAAACCGCTCCGGATTAAATGAAAAGTAAATTATTCTGCCGGGGGAAGTATCAAAGCAGTAACCGGTGCCTGCAAAATCAAAAGTTGCCATTGCCTTTTCCATCTTTTCCTCCACACTACGATTTTCCTGCTCATAATCGAATGGCCCATGTTCAAAAACAATATACTCGGCTTCGGGAACATCAATCATAAGCATTTGTGGTGGTACTTCGCTTTTATAATCAAAAGGAAGACGTACACTTGTTTCACCAAACAAGAGAAACCATCCCTATCTCTTGCCTCCGTCTTTGTCTCCTCATCCCGTTAGGGCTGTCAATTAGGGGTTCTTACGTTTAAGACTATATTGGGTATGCAGCAATTTATGCGATTTATGCCCCGGGACTCCATGTAAAAAATCTTCGTAGAGTATCTGTACTTCACGATTTTCATGCGATTTCCGAATTTTCTGGCTGCGGTCTTCCTGGTAGACGGCAGCCATTCGCCTGACTCTTTGTTCGTTAGTGCGGGTTAGGGGTTGGCCGCCGCCGCCTATACAACCGCCCGGGCAGGCCATCACTTCAATGAAGTGATAGGGAGACTCTCCGGCTGCTGCCTGATCCATAAGGGCTCGGGCATTGCTCAGAGTATGGGCTGCCGCCACCTTCACCAGCTTTCCGCCCAGGTCCACCGCCGCCTCTTTTAACCCTTTCATCCCTCTGACATCATTGAAATCCAGTCTTTCCAAGGCCCGGCCGTTTATCTTTTCGTATACCGTCCGCAAAGCCGCTTCCATGACACCGCCGCTGGCCCCAAACAATACCGCCGAGCCGGTGTACTCACCCATCCAGGGATCAAATTCGGCATCTTCAAGTTTCAGGGGATTGATCCCGGTCATCTGCAGCAGACGTATGATTTCTCTGGTGGTCAGTACCATATCTACATCATAATAATCGCTGTCTATCATTTCCGGGCGTACTGCTTCATACTTTTTGGCGGTGCACGGCATGATAGAGACGGAAAAGAGCTGGTTGGCGCTGATGCCCATTTTATCAGCCCAGTAGGTTTTTACCAACGCGCCAAACATTTGCTGGGGCGACTTGCAGGTGGAGAGATGACCCAGATACTCAGGATAGAAAACCTCGGCGAAACGCACCCAAGCCGGGCAGCAGGAGGAAAACATCGGCAGGGCGCCATGACCGCTTATTCTTTCCAACAGCTCATGGGCTTCCTCCATGATGGTCAGGTCAGCGGCAAAATTTGTATTCAGAACATGATCAAAGCCGAGCATCTTAAGCCCGCTGACAAGTTGTTCCATACGCAGTTGACCATCGCCGTTTCCAAATGCTTCAGCTATCGCCAATCGTACTGCGGGCGCTATCTGGGTCACCACAACTTTATTGGGATCCGCTACCGCCGCCAAAAATTCATGGATTTGCTCGCGTTCGGCAATTGCCCCTACCGGGCAGGCATGTATGCATTGACCGCACATGACGCAGGGGCTTTCAAACAAATCCTGGTCAATAGAAGGGACCACCTGGGTATCAAATCCGCGATGGGCCAGCCCCAGTGCGTTAACCGTCTGGTTTGAAGTGCAAAACTCAATGCAGCGGCCGCAGAGAATGCATTTATTGGGGTCCCTGACAATTGAGGGACTGGAATAATCCAGGGGTATATGGGCGTCTTCCTGGGGAAAACGATTGTAACGCACATCGTATTCAGCCGCCAGTTCCTGTAGTTCGCAATTGCGGCTGCGGACACAATGCAGGCAGTCCTGGGGATGATGAGCCAGCAAAAGTTCAAGGATAGTCCGCCTGGCTTCAAGAACCCTGGCCGTGGTAGTCCTGATTGCCATTCCCTCGCTTACCGTGGTCGCACAAGCCGGCAGGAGTTTTTTTTGCCCCTCTACTTCAACGGCACAAATCCTGCAATTGGCCTTGATTTTCTGGTCGGGATGGAAGCAAAGAGTAGGGATTTTTATTCCTGCTTTCTGGGCGGCATTCAATATTGAAGTACCTTCAGCTACGCTTATCTTGATGCCATTGATCGTGACATTCGTTTCCGCCATTTTTTACTCCTCCTACAAAGTATATATTGTCCCCATACGCAAATTGATCTGCCGGGTTGAAGTCCAGCTAGCCCTTATAAATCGCATTAAAAGTACACTTGGATATACACGTGCCGCAACGAATGCACATATCTTCAATAATGGTGTGGGGCTGTTTTCTTTCTCCGGCAATAGCATCTACCGGGCACACGTTCTTACACAGGGTACAGCCCTTGCATTTTTCAGCATTGATCTTATAAGTTAACAGATTGGTACAAACCCCGGCAGGACATTTTTTATCATAAATATGGGCTTCATATTCTGAACGGAAATAGCGTAAAGTCGCCAGCACCGGATTGGGGGCAGACTGGCCCAGACCGCACAGAGATGTGGATTGGACCACCCGGCATAAACTTTCCAAAGTATCAAGGTCTTCGGGCCTGCCCTGGCCATCGCAAATCTTCTCCAGAATCTGCAGCATACGCATAGTCCCTTCACGGCAGGGTGCGCATTTGCCGCAGGACTCGTCCTGGGTAAAGTGCAGGAAGTATCGGGCCACGTCAACCATGCAGGTATCTTCGTCCATGATGACCAAGCCGCCTGACCCCATCATGGCTCCCAACTGCAAAAGGGAATCGTAATCGACCGGGGTGTCAAGCAGGTTTTCCGGAATACAGCCGCCGGAGGGTCCGCCGATTTGAACCGCCTTATAACCTTTGTCGTTCTGGATTCCACCCCCGATATTAAAAACGATATCCCGCAGAGAAATACCGATAGGGACTTCGGCCAGGCCGGTCCGTTTGATCTTGCCGGTCAGCGCGAACACTTTGGATCCCTTGCCGTTGCCGGTGCCCATGCCGGCAAACCAGTCCGCCCCCCGGCGGATGATATGGGGGATATTGGCATAAGTCTCAACATTATTAATGTTGGTGGGCTTGTCCCACAAACCTGATTGGGCGGGATAAGGAGGCCGCATTCGGGGCATGCCGCGCTTACCTTCAATGGAATGCATGAGGGCGGTTTCCTCGCCGCAGACAAAAGCGCCGGCGCCGGCGGCGATATGAATTTTAAAGTTGAATCCGCTGTCCAGGATATTGTCTCCCAGGATACCCACGGATTCAGCATCATGAATGGCTTTTTGCAGCCGCTTGATAGCCAGCGGATACTCGGCCCGGACGTAGATATAACCCTCATCCGCCCCGATAGCATATCCGCAGATCGCCATTCCTTCCAGCAATTCATGGGGATCGCCTTCCAGTATACTGCGGTCCATGAAAGCGCCGGGATCTCCCTCGTCAGCATTGCATACCACATATTTCTTGCTGCCGGGAGAGTTGTAGGCTGCCTCCCATTTGCGGCCGGTGGGAAAACCTCCTCCTCCACGGCCTCTCAAACCGGAATTGCTGATTTCCCGGATAACCTTGATCGGACTCATTTCGTCCAAAACTTTTTCCAATGCCTCATACCCATGGCAGGCAATATAATGGGAGATTTGATCCGGATCAATAAGCCCGCAGCGCCCCAGAACATTCTTAACTTGTTCCTTATAGAAAGGCGTATCACCCAGCTTGACGATATTAGCGGCCGCTTCATACCCCCTGGGGTCCTGGGCCACAATGTATTCAGGAGAAGGACTTCCCTCCTGAAGATGCCGCTTCAAAATAGCTACTGCGTTTTCAGGTTTTAGATTGCCATAGATAAAACGCGGTTCACCTGGCAGGTGAACTTCCATAAGGGGTTCGGCATAGCACATGCCGACGCATCCGGTCGCCATCATGGCAATTTCCAGTCCCTGGGTCTCAATATAATTGCTGACTGCAGTCCAGACTTTTTCTGCGCCGGCGGCAATACCGCATGTTCCCAGGCCGATTACGATTCGGGCTCGCTTGTGGGATTCATTGAATGTGTATTGAAATTGTTGGCGCAGTCCATTTAAGCTATGCATTTTCTTCCCCGTCCTTTTCCTGATAACGCGCGATTATTTCCGGAATGTCATTGAGGCTGACTCTTCCATAAGCATCCTCATTTATCATTATCACCGGAGCCATGCCGCAAGCACCCAGACAGGCAACCGGTTCAACCGTAAACTTCAGATCTTCGGTGGTCATAACCCCGTCTGCCAAACCCAGGGTTTTCATAATTGATTCCAAAATCCTGCCGCTGCCCTGCACATGGCAGGCAGTTCCCGTGCACACGCGGATAATGTTCTCCCCGCGGACCTGCAGATGAAATTGTCCGTAAAAAGTTGCCACCCCATAAATTTCACTGGAAGGGATTTCAAGTGTACTGGCAATGGCTTTTATGGCTTTTTCCGGGATATAGCCGAATATTTCCTGGGTTTCCTGCAGAACCGGAATGATTTTGATCGTCGTATCACGGTATTTGTCCATGATTTTATCAAGGGTGAGATAGCGCATATCCTGTACATTTTCATTGTAATTACGCATAAGATTGCTCCTCATTTCACAAATTATTATACAAATTCACTGCCCGTAGTTCTTAAGTGGGTTTGGTTGAAAATAAACCACAGCCTTGATAGCAGTATCAACTGGCAGTTTTATAAGATTGGCAGGTTAAGATGGTATTATATCCAGCAAATCAGCGAAGGCTCCTTCAATTTCTTTAACCGGGAACATTTTTCCCAGAGCATTGTAGGTTTCGTTAATCTGACGGATGACTTCAGACACCATTTCCTGAACACCCAGATTTTGGGTGACAGCCTGGTAAGTGATCTCATCCAGAGACTGGAGAAAGAGGCTTATAATCCGATTGAAGAAAGGCTGAATTTCCTTCACCATTTGTTTCGATACCGGGTCTTCAATGATTGGACCTCCTTGATCGTAGAACTTCCCCAAGAGAACATTCAATTTGAAGGCTGCCAGTTCTTCCATTTTATTTTTAATTGCCAGCTGCTGCGCTGCCTGGTCAATCAGGAAATCTTTGCCGATATTTTGCCCCGCGAGTTCAAGATATTTGGCCCTGATACAGTACTGCAGACTTACGCCAAGAGAATATACGTCGTTTGCAGACTTAGGACAAGGAAGTGAGCTTGCCAGTTCATAGGCAGCTTTCGTATGGTAGTTAATCTTAATCTCTTTCGCAGTTCTCATTGAGCACCTTCCTTTTCGCTAAAATTGTGAAATATATAACATGCAAATTAATGCAATTTTCATGCCAACATTTACAAAACAGATAGCAGTATTTAGCGTATGCAGTCAGGGTATCGAAATTGCGATATGGTTTTAAGCCAATTGGAGATTATATTGGCCGGAGAATCAGCAGGAATTAGCCCTTTACAATAGCATTCCCCGGACCCAAGGTGTCATTCGCGACAAAGTCGTGCATACCATCCGGAGTCAGGGCAAACAAAGGCAATTCCCCTAACGTGATTTATGCCAGAGATCTTTATTTTGCCTGGATGTTTACTGCTTTACACATGGTACATAAAGATTCTGGTCTAGGATGTTTATTATTTTACACAATTTATTACTGCCTGCCAAATAAATAAAAATGATCATACATTGCACCTTGGCAAAAGGATTGCGCGATAATGAATTTCGTCCGCTGCCGAAGATTATACTGATTGCCGATAAAGATTTGACGGGGCTTACCTGAGCAGGGGCAAATTGTTTATTGAGCTGGATAATGCAAGAGACCAGTAAAGTGGCGGCAAATTTTTACCGGCAGAGGTCCCGTCAGTTAAGCCGCCACATTGGTGGCGGCTTAAAAAGAATACTGACTTCTTTACTTAGTTTTCTATACCAAACAAGCTGTGCATCATATCATCGCGTACATAAGAGAGGGTGCGAAGCGTCCAGTCGTAGGTATAGAGATATCCGTATTCGCCCGTATCAAACTTGACTGCATTGACACTGTAGCTTCCAATTTCATTAGAACCAACCGCATTTTCTATGGGGACCAAGCGGCTGCCAAACCGCTCCTTCATCGGCTGATAAGCTGTTTCCCGCAAGGTATTGCTTGAAACCGTATATACATACATATTCTTACTGCTTACCGGGTGTAATTGCACCGTATTTCCGTCCCTGCTGACCGAAACTTCGCAGTAGTCGTCACCTTGGGTATAATGACAATTCAGAGGCTTCAAGTCCAAACTGCGGATAATCCTGAGCGAATCAAGGTCGTATACAAACAGTCCGAAATAGCCGTGAAAAATCACGATATCATCAGAAGCATAGTCAAGCTCCGCCATATCGGCGCCCACTGTTTGCTCAAGCGACAATTCCGGGACAGCAGGCTCCAGCGCCGTCTGTGACGGCGCATATGGCTCAAGCCCCTGCCCGCCGCCGCCCGTGCCAATGCTCTTTATCGCGTAAACATCATCGTAAGCATATTTGACCCTTATTTCCATATAATTATCCGGCCAGGTTCCCTTGCCCTTCGCGCCGTGTCCGGGACTGATGAAGCCGTCATTATCGGTAGTAAAATCATAATTCAGGGACACGCAGAACTCCTTGATGTCGCCGGCCAGAACGGAAATGTCATTCAGTTGATAAGAGGCAACGCGTTCTTCTACAGGCGTCTTTGGACTCATACGAAAAGCCATATAAGTATCAAAGGCGATTGTTCCAAGTCTTTTCAGGTCGGTTTCAGCCGATGAAAATGTAATCGGCTCGGCGGTCGACACTTGTGCGGAAGACGGATATGGCAAACTGCTCTCCGCAATTACCCAGACAAGATGATGGTTTGTTCCCCTGTCCGATATACCATCTGTATAGACAAACCTGACCGTTGCCGATAATCTTCCTTCTTGCTGACGGTATTCCATGTAGCGAAGCCTTTGCTCTCTGTCCTGCCAACCGCTCTTGCCTGGGCCGAAAACATTGATAACCTGCTCAATGGTATTCAGATTATGGGGGATATATATCGGGCCTTCGTCCTTATGAATGATCACAGACGGAATATAGGCGCCGTCATACACGTTGACCAACACTTTCCTAAGCCGCCCGGTATACTCGTCAGCACTATAGCGCACTTCCTCAAAGTTAAAATCGTATCCCTCCTGGGCCTGCAATGGTTCCGCGGGAGTAAGAGTTGACGTATCTATTTCGCTTATATCGGCGCCGAGCATGAACCCATTCACGCTGAAGCTGGTAAAATCATAATCGCCGGCAGCAGCGGTTGACCTGTTCGCCGCAAGTCCTATGCCCAAGGCCGCGGCGAGCGCAACCGCTGCAACGATGACCCAGGCCCCAGGCTTTTTATAGCTCAGCACGTTTTTGATCCGGCCTTTCACATTCCCCTCGCCGAAAGCAAGCGGACTTCCGGTCAGGATGCGCCTTCCGGTTGCCAGGGATAGCAGCGACGCGGCATAGGATTTCTTAATTCCGGCGCCCATTTCCTTCAGCACTTTTTCATCGCAGGAAAGCTCCATATCCGTGCTCATCAGCAGAAACCCAATCCACACCAGCGGATTAAACCAATGGAGGGACAACACCAAGAATGCGAAAGGCTTTATGACATGATCGCGGCGTCGTACATGGGTCTGTTCGTGAAGGAGAATATAACGCCGTTCTTCTTCACCCAATCCGGCCGGGATGTAGATCTTGGGCCGGATAAAGCCGAGCACGAAGGGGGTTTTCAGGTTATCCGCCTCATATATGTCTGTATCCGTCAGCTTTGCGTTTTTGAGCCGCCTTTTCAGAATCATAACGGACACTACGCTGTAAATTAGCATGACCGCAATGCCTGTAATCCAGATATAGGCGCCGATTTGCGCGTAAAGCGGCAAAGGGGTTATACCGGCTTCCACAACTGGTGCGGACAATGTCCCGGTCATAATCGCGTCCATGTTTCCTGGCCCGCTGTTGATTTGAGGAGTCGATGGAGAGGCCATATACAGCGGCGAAGTGTTCTGCGGCATCAAGCTGAATATGCTCTCAAAAGAAAACGGGCAAACGAGCCGGAATGCCACCACGATCCAAAGTGCATAGGAAATAATTTGCGGCGCTTTTTTAAGGGGCAGCCTGGCGAGGATTACGAAAAGGATCACATAACTTGCCGTCAGGCTCATATTCAAAACGGTAAGGAACAGTTCCTCCAGCATCGTCAATCCTCCTTATGGGCATCAATCAGCTTTTTCAGCTCAGCCGCCTGCTTATCGTTTAGTTTTTCACCGCCGATAAAAGCGGCCAGAAATTTTGGTAATGACCCTCCAAAAGCATCTTCCACAAATCGTCTGCTTTGCCTTGCGTAAAATTCATCCTTTTTGATCAGGGAGGTGACGACTGCATCTTGATTTTGCAAGATACCCTTTTCACATAGATTCTTTATAACTGTATAAGTAGTAGACTTTTTCCAGCCCATTTCTTTCCCGCACAGCTTCACCAGTTCCCCGGAACCGATTGGTTCATGCTGCCAAACTATTTCGGCAAATCTGGTTTCGCTCTGCGATAGTTTGTTTTCTTTCATGGCGTTTCCTCCCGGGTCTATACTTAATAGACCCTTGTTGTTAGTCTATATTATATAGACCTATCTGTCAATATAAATACTGTTCAATGCATAAGGGGATGTTTTGGTTGTGTCATTTTATACTATGACATGGGACAAAAACGAATGGGGGTTGTCACTATGCCGCGTCAAGCCATGCAAATCAGTTCAACAGTAATTCAGCTTTCAGTTTCCGGATAGTCTCCAAACTGCACTATGCCGCTGGGTAAAAATAACCACATACGGATGACATTCCATAATATATTGAGCATCAAGAGATATGTTCTCCGTCAACAAAATGAAATACTGCTATTTTAAGAGCTATTGGGTGAAAATTAAAGTTTATTAATGGAGGTGTGCTGCAGCACACCTCCCTCCCTATCCTCAAAAAAAATTTTTTATGGCTTGACAGAACCCGCAGGTTGTAAGATATTGTTTAGTAAACAACAGAATAATATTAACCACAGATTACTGGGGGAGCGAAAGCTGAGAAAGCCGCTACGGCTTGACCCTTTGAACCTGTCTAGGTAATGCTAACGTAGGAAAGTAACTGTATCGCTATAATTTTAAGATGCATTTACTTGTGCATCTTTTTTTGTTGCTTTAGTTCTCAGGCAGAGGTTTAATGCTCCCTTCCCCCAGTTTAAGGAGGAAATGCGATCATGAAAAAAGTTTTGAGCATTGCCGGGTCTGATTGCAGCGGCGGTGCAGGGATACAAGCCGATTTAAAAACATTTTCCGCTCATGGTGTCTTTGGTATGAGCGTCATTATTTCCGTTGTTGCGGAAAATACGAGCCGGGTTATCGACATGCAGGATATAACGCCGGATATGATTAAAAAGCAGATTGACGCGGTATTTGAGGATATTGAGGTAGACGCGGTAAAAACCGGTATGCTTTCTACTCCTGCTTGTATGAACGCCGTTGCTGAAAAACTGCTGGAATACCATCCGGCCAATGTAGTCGTTGATCCCGTTATGTACGCCAAAAACGGCTGCCCTCTCATGGAACCGACCGCAGTCGATACGCTGATAAAAGTGATTATTCCGCTTGCCGACCTGTTAACGCCCAATATCCCCGAAGCTGAAAAAATTGCGGATATGCAGATTTCGTCCGTAGCCGATATGGAAGCGGCCGCGAAAAAAATCTGTGCAATGGGCTGCAAGGCCATTGTGGTAAAGGGCGGCCACGCGATAGGCAACGCATTGGATGTTTTGTATGACGGAAAAGATTATTATCATTTTGAAACGCCACGCATTGCCACAAAGAACACGCATGGCACAGGATGTACTTTTTCGTCTGCTATCGCTTCACAGCTTGCAAACGGGCTGTCGCTAAAAGAGGCCGTGCAAAGGGCGAAGGCTTATGTTACGACAGCAATTGAACACTCTCTTGCTATCGGGAAAGGAAGCGGTCCAACCCATCATTTTTATGAGCTTTATCAAAACGGTTTACAGAGTTCACAGAAAGGAAGAGAAACAAATGAATAATCAAACACAGATGGAAGCTGCCCGAAAGGGTATCGTAACGAAAGAACTCGCACAGGTCGCAAAAGAGGAAAGTTGGCCGGAGCAAGCACTTTTGCAGCTTGTAGCATCGGGCCAGGTAGTAATCCCGGCGAATATCAAGCATAAGTCGCTTCATCCCTATGGAATAGGCGGAGGACTGAGAACAAAAATCAATGTCAACCTTGGCATATCCGGTGATTGTATTGATTATACCTCCGAAATGAAAAAGGTCATACTGGCGGAAAAATTCGGCGCGGAAGCCATCATGGATTTAAGCAACTATGGCAAAACGCGCGATTTTCGGAAGAAACTGATTGCAACATCTTCTGCTATGATTGGCACCGTTCCTGTTTATGATGCTATCGGATATTTTGAAAAAGACTTAAAGAGCCTGACTGTTCAGGATTTTCTGGATGTGGTTCGTTCCCACGCTGAGGAAGGTGTTGATTTTATGACTATTCACGCTGGAATTAATCGTCATGCGGCGGAAATATTCAAGCGTGAAAAACGGCAGATGAATATTGTCTCGCGCGGAGGTTCTCTACTGTTCGCATGGATGGAGATGACAGGCAACGAAAATCCGTTTTATGAGCATTATGATGAACTGCTTGATATTCTACAGGAATATGATGTGACGATCAGCCTTGGAGACGCGCTTCGGCCCGGAAGTATTGCGGATTCCACGGACGCAGCGCAAATTGCAGAGCTAATTGAAATCGGGAACTTGACAAAACGCGCATGGGACCGGGGCGTACAGGTGCTGGTGGAAGGACCGGGACATATGGCAATGGATGAAATTGCAGCCAATATGAAGCTGGAAAAACGGCTATGCCACAATGCCCCGTTTTATGTATTGGGTCCGCTTGTGACGGATATTGCGCCCGGCTACGACCATATTACATCAGCAATCGGCGGGGCGATTGCGGCGTCGAACGGCGCAGATTTTCTTTGTTATGTTACACCCGCCGAGCATTTACGTTTGCCCGATCTGAGCGACGTGAAGGAAGGAATTATCGCTTCCAAGATCGCGGCCCATGCAGCGGATATTGCAAAAGGTGTGAAGGGCGCGCGTGAATCCGATTATCGAATCAGTGAAGCCCGGAGGAATTTAGATTGGCCGGAGATATTCAATCTTTCACTGGACGGAGAGAAAGCAAAAGCATATTACGAAAGCGCCCCCCCTGAAAACAGGCACAGTTGCTCCATGTGCGGAAAAATGTGTGCCGTCCGCACGATGAATAGGATATTGGACGGGAACGATGTGGCATTATTTGAGTGAGCGTTTTGAAATAATTATGGATCCTGACGCCGCCAAAGAGCATCAGAAGTTGGATAACTCAGTCATTTCTATTGTCGATAAGGCCCTGAGCAGACTGGGAAAAAGAGCTGATGGGATCGGTAAGCCCTTGCGCAATCAAGCTAATTCAAAACTTGCCGGATGTAAGGAAATTAAGCTCCGAGAAGCCGGTATCAGGATGGCTTTTAAAGTTACAAATCAAGTTGTCCGTGTCCTACGAGTCGTTTGCGAACCTGCAGGCCCTGGAGGGTCATTTGAATATTAAATTACATATATACACAGAGGCTATAAAACCGGTGATATCCGCAGTCAGTCCGGTAATTACAGAATACCGGTATTTTTTAATGCCGACTGCGCCAAAATATACGGTCAGGACAAAGAAAGTGGTGTCGGTAGTACCCTGCATTACTGAGGCTATACGGCCGATGAGGGAATCCGGGCCGTAGGTTTTCATTAGTTCGGTGGCCATTCCCAGTACTCCACTCCCCGAGAGCGGGCGCATGAGGGCCAGGGGCAGGACTTCCGAGGGCACCCCGGCCCGGGCGGTCAGCGGCTGCAGAGCCTGACTCAGGACTTCCATGGCGCCCGAAGCCCTGAATACCGATATTGCCACCATCATTCCGACCAGGAAGGGTATGATTTTAACCGCCGTAGTGAACCCTTCCTCGGCTCCCTCGACAAAAGCTTCATAGACCGGCACTTTACGCCACAAGCCCAGAGTTGGTATAACCAGGAGGAGAACCGGAATGGCCCAGCGCGAGATTGTATCCAGCAGGGACAGTATCATCTAAGGTATCCTCCGCCAGCGACTGAAGCGGCGGAACCAATAATCCAGTAATATGGCAACGGTCATCGCCACCGCGGTGGCAAAGATGCAGGGTCCCACTATTTCGGTCGGGTTAACCGAGCCAAATGACACCCGTACCCCTACTATAGTGGCCGGTACCAGGGTAATACAGGAGGTATTCAGAGCCACAAATGTGCACATAGCTTCGGAAGCCTCATCGGAATGTCCGTTAAGTTGCTGCAGTTCTTGCATGGCCTTCATGCCGAAAGGCGTAGCGGCATTCCCCAGCCCCAGCATATTGGCGCTGAGATTCAATATCACCGCCCCCATAGCCGGATGCTCCGGGGGTATGCTGGGAAAGAGGCGTCTTATAATCGGTTTCATTATTAAGGCTATTCCCCGCACCATGCCTGCCTTTTCAGCAATTTTCATGATACCCAGCCATAAGGCCATAACTCCGATAAGATCAAAGCAGACTTTTACCGCGCCGCGGGCCGAACCCAGGGCTGCCTCGGTAACCACCTCAATATTTCCATTTACAGCCGCTACCACAATCCCGGAAGCCAGCAGCAGCAACCAGATTATATTTAACATACCCGCTCCTCCCGCATCAGCTTTGTAGAAGGGTATGTCTACCGGGAAAAAATTAGAACCGTCCTTAAGCAAGTATAAAAAAGTATGTCGGCAGAGGTTGTAAAAACAGAAAAGAACAGCTACCATTCACTGCTGGTAACTGTCCCCTGGGATTCAGTATCGTTTATTCCATATTAATATTACTATGCCGGGTGTGTTTAGTGCACATATTATCAAACTTGTCCAGAACGTGAGGGATTATATCGACCAGTCTTTCCGCCAGTTGATTGCCGGAAGCCGATATAAGCCGTACATCATTCATCCGCACCACCAGAAAACCTACTGGTTTTACCGACACTCCGGCACCGCTGCCTCCTCCGAAAGGCGGGGGCGATGATTTCGGCGTACTCACCATTTCATATTCTCCGCCGCCGGCGCAAAAGCCGCAGGCCACCTGGGAGATAGGAATAATAACGGTCCCGTCATTGGTTTCCACCGCATCACCGACTACGGTATTTACATCAACCATTTCCTTAATGGCCTGCATGGCTGTTTTCATAAGTCCTTCGATGGGATGGGTCGGCTTTTCCTGCTCTGTATCCATTTATATACCCCCTGACTGTTAAAACAAGAAAATAGAATGCTATAAAGATAATATGCACTATCCGCATCTTTAATATACAGTATAGATGGCTGACCAGTTTGGCATTATCAAAATCAGGCTCCACCTGCAGATCAATGTCCTGCAAACGGGTCTTGCTGCTTAATAAGCCCGTCAATATGCCTTTTACCGTCCACAGCCCGCCGCTGCTCAAGGCGGTATACATGGCATCATTTGTGCCGATGCGGCTTTTCCAGTCTAATCTTTCCACTACCATGCGTTTTAAGGCGAACGTCGCCAGGGAGTAATAGGCGCCGGAGGCAGGCTGGCCTTTTTTACTTTCGGATGGGGTTTCTTTTTTTTCCTGGTGCTTTTTCCAGGCCGCAGCTACGTAATCAGGGATAGCGTTTATATCCTGGGAATACCTTTTCTGCCATTGCTTGAAAACCGAACTTACAGTTACGGTCAGCAAGGTATTCCCGGAGCTGATAGAGAACTCCAGGTTCAGCTTCACTTTTATGTATAACAGCGAAAATAAAAAAACTACCAGGACGAAGCCTGTACCGATGTATAAGCCCAGCATATCTGATTCCTTCCTCTATTGCCATATTATCCCCTGACTGCTGTTCTTTATACGGAGGTACAGGGTTATGGCTATTGGGACTGGCTGGACTCCAGCATTTCGGCAATTAATTCTTCGACCTGGCTTATTACCTTATACATCTCATTGTCGACTATCAGGCTGCCCCGGCCCAATCTGAAAGTAGGACAATGCAGATTATAATCCAATATTTTTTTATTTATTTTTTCCAAAAGCAAGCGTTGTTCGAAATAAAAATGGGCCTTCTTCTTTTCATAGCGTTGGTTGGCCGATCGGTTATGCCGGTCTTGATAAAAGATTTTGGTATACTGTTTAAAATGCTCCACTTCTTTCCAGAACCTGCTTAAATCATTATCAATCTCCTTGCCCAATTCTATCCAATAGGGAGCAAAATCATTATCCTTCAGAATTTTAAATGCCATACGCATTTCCACAGGCTCAAAAGGGTTTTCTTCCAGGCTCACGGGTTTGCCCGCTCCCTTTAGATTATCGAAATCTCCCCGCTGGCGCGCTTTTTCAATCTGGCTTTCCACCAGATCCTCGGTGCTGCTCATATAGCGAGCCAGCTTGCGGGCTTTCTGAGCCGCAATTTTAATTTCTTCATCCAGTGATTTTTCCGTCATCGGCTAACCATCCTCCCTGAGCACAGGCAGTTCTTTCAGACTGACCAGGCCAAACAGACGCAAGAACTCATCCGTAGTTGCATATAAGACTGGTCGTCCCACGGTCTCCTTGTAGCCCGCTTCTTCGATCAAGCCTTTTTCCAACAGATTATGTATGGTCTTTTCCGATTTAACTCCTCTGATTTTATCTATTTCGGCTCTGCTTACCGGCTGACGGTAAGCTATTATGGCCAGAGCCTCCAGGGCTGAGGATGATAAGTGTTTTCGGACCGGCTGGTCTACCCGGGTTAAAATACCGGCGTATTCAGGACGGGTGCACATCAGATAGCCGCCTTCAACTGCTATAATTTGTATTCCCCTGCTTTTTTTATTATACTCCGGAATCATTTCGTCCAATAATGCTTTAAGATCCAGCAGCGGAACCTCCAGCAGTTCCACCAGTTCATCCAGACCAACCCGCTCCGAACGCATAAAAAGAATGGCTTCCACACAGGCTTTTATCTCATCCGGCATTAACATCACATCGCCGCCTTTTCCAGTAATAGACGCAGAACTACACAGATTCATTAGACGCGGAAACCGCGGAATCTTTTAAGGGAATACGCGGATTTTATTAAAGTTTTCTTCCGCGTTCTTCTTTTTAAATTCCCTGAATTCCGCGTCAAAAAGCTAGCAGAACTGTTGGAGTATTTTCATTTTCGGTTGCTTGTGTCCCATGGGTATGGCCTCCGTTCATGGACGGTTAATTTTTTAAAAATCCGCGCAATTTGCGTCTATCAATCTTATTTTTATATCAGCAAAGGGATTCCTTTGAACCGCTTCCACCCGCTGCAGGCGAATCAGTTCCAGCAGGCCCAGAAATAACGCTAAGGCTTCCCGGCGGCTGACAACACCGATAAACAGCTTTTGAAAGACAATACCTTGAGGCAGCTTTTGCAGACGTTCCAGGATTTCTTCCATTTTCTCGCTGACATTAACATCCCCCTGGGGTATTTCATAGTCATCAATAGGTTCAATTATAGCCTGCAGGGCAGCCTTATAAGCCTTGACCAGAGAACGCAGATCGACCACCAGTTCCACCCGGGCCCCGCTGTCTGCCTGTTCTTCCCGATAGTAAATGCGCTCGACACTGCCGCTCTGCCGGTCCTGCAGCCACCCGGCGGCCTCCTTAAACTGTTTGTAGGCCAGCAGCTTCTCTATCAGTTCCTGGCGGGGATCAGGCAGTTCCTCGTCTCCTTCAGCCTCAATCACGCTGGCAGGGAGCAACAGCTTGGACTTAATATTAAGCAGATAGGATGCCATCAGCAGGAAATCGCCCAGACGCTCCAGATCAAAACCGCCGCTGGCCTGCAGATACTCCAGGTACTGATCACTGATAACCGCAATAGGTATATCATAAATATCCACCTGATTTTTTTCCACCAGATAGAGTAATAAATCCAGGGGTCCGTGAAAAGCCTCCAGGTCAACCAGATACTCCAATTAGCTACCTCCAGACATATTTACAAGAGTAAGCCACTGAACAAAGAATATATCAAGGTTACCATAGGTATCAAAATCTTGGAAAAGGCGCCGGTTATTATTAAAAGCAACAGAATTAAAGGTCCATAGGCTTCCAGTGAATATACCAGCCGGGCCCCGGAGTCAGGAAGCAAGCCGGCCAGAATTTTGGAGCCGTCCAGGGGTGGCAAAGGTATAAGATTGAATACGGCCAATATCAAATTAATATAAACCAGGGTATAAAGAATAAGGGCTATACCGGAAACCAGGTTTACCTGGCCAAAAGCTGCACTGGAGTTACCTATTATATAGAAGAAAGAGTTCATATCCAGGGGGAGTCCCCATATTTTAAGAATTACCATACCGGAAAAAGCCAGCAGCAGGTTCATAACCGGACCGGCTAGCGATACCAGCATCATGCCATTTTTAATGCCAGTATTTTTGAAGTTTAAAGGATTTACCATTACCGGTTTGGCCCAGCCAAAATGAAAAAACAAAAGCATTAAGAATCCCACCCAATCTATATGGGGCAGGGGGTTAAGGGTCAGCCTTCCCTGCAGATAAGCGGTGTCATCCCCCAGATAATATGCCACCCGACCATGGGCATATTCGTGAAAAGTTAGAGCAATTAATATTGCCGGCAACCATATTACTGCATCAATTAACCATTCCGTCAGCAAATTTGCCTTCCTCCATCCACTTTTTTACCTGCTGAATTTCATCTTCCCAGTTGTATAACACTTCATCCAGTTTAAGGCGGTAGATTTCATCAAAAATTAGGCGATATACAGGTCCCTCTTTAATACCCAGTTCCTTTAAATCATTGCCATTAATCTCAATCCGAACCCTTTCTTTAATATCCAGATAATGGACTAGATTGTCCCAGGCCTTTTCCTCTCTCACCAGGAGCAACAGATAAACTATGTTTTCTTTACTCCAATCCCCTAGCATATGATCAATTTCATGAGCTGCCAGGTTGTTCTTCTCGGTCAGGTAATCGGCTACGAATGGTACCCCCCGGGACTCCTTGATAGTCTGAATAGCATAATTATTAAAAGGATAACGCTCTAAAACCCCGTCGACCTCATCCTTGCTTAAGCGAGCTAGCAGAACCACAATGTAGACCAACCATGATTTAACATTAACCGGATAGTACCTTTCCTCCAGCCAGGATACCATTATGGATATGCGTTTTAGGGTAACCCGGTTAAGATGCTCCAGTTTAACTTCCGGCAATATGTATTTCCACAGCCCGATTTCCTTCATTCGATCTAGAGAACTGCTCGGATCCTTTTCATTCAGTATCAGGATTAACTCATGCAGGATACGTTTGTAAGAGAGCTTTCCCAACATACGACGTTCTATAGCATCAATAGCAAAACGGAGGGTATCCGGTTCTATAGTAAAACTGTAGCGTTGTTCGAAACGAATAGCTCTTAATATACGGGTGGGATCTTCTACAAAACTAAGGTTATAGAGAATACGAATAATTCCTTTCTCCAAATCCTGGCGTCCACCAAAATAGTCAATCAGGTCACCAAAACGATTCGGATTTAAACATATTGCCAGGGTGTTTATAGTAAAATCGCGACGATAGAGATCCTCACGTATAGATGACTTTTGCACCCGGGGTAAGGCGGCTGGAAACTCATAATATTCAGTACGAGCGGTGGCAACGTCTATCTTGGCACCGTCAGGAAGGGTAACCATCGCAGTTCGGAAACGTTCATGAATCCTGGACTTACCTCCCAATTTTTGAGCCAGGCAGGTGGCCAGTTCTTCACCATTACCCTCCACCACCAAATCCAGATCAAAATTAGGTACCTGCAGGAAAAAGTCACGTACAAACCCGCCTACACAGTAGACGACACTTCCCAGATCCTCAGCAATCTGCCCTGCCAATCGAAGAATAGCCAAAATCCTTGAAGGTAATCGTTCCTCCATCATACTGAAACAGTTAACTTCTTCACCGCCAAATGAATAAAGTACTTCGTGGTCTTCCGGATAGTCATCGCCATGTAAAGTCCTTAATACATCAGTACGGGACACAATTCCTACCAGGCGATTATTGTTTATTACCGGCAGACGTCCGATGTCGTTATCAACCATAATTTTTTGCAGCTCACCAACCGGAGTATCGGGGGAGATAGATAGAATGTTAGTAGTCATGAACCCTTTTACCGGGGCATGCCCTAAATCATGCATATTTGCTTTATCAACATCACGACGGGATATTACTCCCACCATCGTATCTCCTTCTACTACCGGCATACCAGTATGGCCATAGCGTAGCATTATTCTGCCCGCCTCTTCCATAGTAAAATCGGTAGGTATGGTTTTTACCGGTGTAGACATAATATCGCTGGCCAGGAGCCCCGGATGGATATCACCCAGTTGCTGCCTGATAATACCTCCTACCTCCAGGGTAGATTTATTTCTGATAATAGCCGAAGCCGCTTTTTCGTGCCCCCTGCCTCCCACCACGCTCAGGGTCTCATTAACCTTTACATTAGTAGTACGGCTGCGTGCCACCACATTTATCTTACCTTCCATTTGTACGAGTACAAAAATAACATCACTATTTTCCACTTCAAATAAGCGGTAAGTTACTGCATCTAAACCGGGAACGAACTTCTCATTCTCAGCTATCGCAACCACCACGTCCAGATTATTAACTCGGTAGTGTTGAGCATTATTAAGTAAAGCCTGCAGTATTTGCCTTTGTTCACCGGAAAAGGGTTGTTCCATAAAATTCGCCACCACTGATAGGTTAGCACCTTTACCCAGTAAAAATGCGACCGCCATAAGATCCCGAGGAGTTGTAGAAGTGAAAAGTAAACTACCCGTATCTTCGTAAATTCCCAGAGTCAGGATAGTGGCATCGAAGGAACTAACAGTAATGTTTCGTTCCATAATTTCCTCAACTAAAATAGTAGTGGCGGCTCCAACCGAATGAATTTCTTTAATAGTACCCGATAAGTCGTCTGGAGAAACAGGATGGTGATCATAT
>ENA-UOOK01000232-UOOK01000232.1-fermentation-metagenome-genome-assembly--contig:-NODE-232-length-70778-cov-8.595422_pt1 | contig 70778 bp, 64 predicted proteins | sample MGYA00245777_ERZ724023 | MGnify/ENA primary metagenome ERZ724023 (study PRJEB28704, sample SAMN03018312) | fermentation metagenome | biome: anthropogenic terrestrial biome; feature: soil; material... | reverse complement strand
AGAGGGAAAAGTCCCTCTCAATAGTGGGTAAGGCAATGTTGACTGCCGAAATAAGAAAGGTGCCCATAAAGGAAGTGATCGCCACCACCAGTAATACGGAAAGGTCTTCTCTTTTTCCCATTGTTTCCTGTTCGTAAAAGCCAACTCTATTACGCCATTGGCACGTGATTCCCTATTTTATATTTGCCCACTCCATGCGACCATGCCAGTCCATCCACCACCCCTGTTAATAGGTTTCCCGGATATGCTTTACCGTGACAGGGGTTCTGTCGGCGGCTTTTAACCGGGGCGAGCGGATCACGATGGTCCTTTTTTCTCCTGGCAGCAGGTTGATGAAATTATCGCTGAAACGGGCACCCTGGACAGGGATCTCCACGAAAACATCTTTTGCCAGCCTGCAGCTCGACAGGATTATGGTGTATTCTCCATCGGCATAGTGTACTTTTGTGTCGATTTTTGTTTCGGGAAGGTTCAGCTTGTTGGGCCAGTAAAAGAAGTAGTCTTTTGAAGAGATCACGTTTCCCCTGCTGTCGCCGAGAAAGGCGTGAATCATCTTGTTGGCTTTGTCGGACTCATTCAGCAGGGATGAGGCGGCAAGTGTCATCACGATGTTACTGGTGTTGGCCATGGCATGCACCTTTTCTTTGATTTCCCTTTGTTTTCCAGTAGTAAAATCAATCAGCTGCACCGTCAACAGCAGGTTATTCCTGTCCTCCAGATGGTCGGACATGGTGTAGAACTGCAACGTGTCTTCTTTGAACGCGATCCCCAGGGCGAGCGGAGCAAATACATCGCGCATCCGGTAATGCTGCGCCTTCCAGTTGTCGTAGTAGTCGATGCTCGACCAGGATACCACCGGCCAGCTGTCGTTGATCTGCCAGTAGAGTGCTCCCATGCAGTAAGGCCTGCCACGTCGCATGGCCTCTACCGACTCCTCCATGCCGTTGCCCTGCATCACCAGTCCCACGTATACAAAATCCTCAAAACTCTTCGGCTCGTGGTAATACATGTCCATGTATTTTTTGATCAGCGCGTTTCCCGTGGATGCTTTCTGGTGGACTTTCATCACTTCGCTTTCCAGGCTCCACTGGTCGGGTTCCGCAAAAGTGCGGATGGTCTTCATCTCTGGGAACGACTGAAAACCGAACTCACTGGCGAAGCGGGGTAGCCTGCCGGCCATCGCTTCAAAAGGAAGCTCTCCATACCAGAGGCCCCAGTCGTGCACGTCACCCCGGTTAAACAGGTGTGGCCTGCCCCAGTTGGCCACATCCGGCGAGCCGTGCGTATAATCACGCGTGCCGTCGTACTCCTTCACCAGGGCGGGGATCATCTCCCTGAAGGTCTTGTCGTATCCTTTAAACCAGGCATCCATCACCGCTTTGGGATACTGTTTGTCCCACCCCCAATAGTGTAAACCTTCCAGCACTTCGTTGTTGCCGCACCAGTAGGCCAGCGAAGCATGGTTGCGTAGTCGTTTGATGTTGTAAACAGCCTCCTCTTTCACGCTGGCAAGGAAGGCATCGTCGGAAGGGTAGGGGGTGCAGCCGAAAATAAAATCCTGCCAGACCAGAATTCCCCGTTCATCGGCTTCTTGGTAAAAAGCCTCATTCTCATAGATGCCTCCACCCCAGACGCGCACCATGTTCATGTGGGCACCTTCGATATGATCGAATATCTTTGTATAATATGCGCTATCCTGTTGCGTGGTGAGGATCTCTCCCGGGATGTAATTGGATCCCTTGGCAAAAAGCGGAATGCCGTTTACCTCGAAGTAAAACGAACTGCCATGTGCATCTTCTTTGGTAATATGACGGATGGAGCGAAGTCCGGTCCGGACTGTTTTTTCCGCCACCACGCTGTCTCCCACCAGCACCTGTGCCGTGAAGTCGTAGAGATGCTGTTCCCCCCAATGTGCCGGCATCCACAGTCGGGGTGCGGTTATTTCAAGCGGGAGGGAAACGATGTTTTTTCCTTTCCGGAGGGTGACCTTCTTTTCTGCCTTCCCGGGTTCGCTTTCTTTTGTGCGGTATGCTACCGACAGGGTGGCGTGCACGGGTTGCTCCGCCACGGAAATGATCTCAATCTGGTTGTCTATCCGTGCCTGTTGTGCGTTTACCGATACCTGCTTCACATAGTAGTCATCGATGCGGGCATCGTCGAAAAAAAGAACGGATACCGGCTTCCAGATGCCCATCTGTACCATGCGAATGCCCCAGTCCCACCCGAAGTGGTAAGGTGCCTTGCGGTTGTAGATGCTCAGTTTCTCCTCCCTGTGGTCGTTCCCTGCCGGGTAGTCATAGCCAAAGGTGGCTCGGGCCGGCATCATCCGCTGTATGGGGGAATAAAAGCGGATATAGAGCCTGTTTTCTCCTTCCACAAGCACGTTTTTTACCGGTATCTTGTGGCCGGTGAACATATTGTTAGTCTGCAGAATGCGGGCACCATTCAGAAACACGTCGGCATGAGTGTCCAGGCCTTCAAAAAAGATGACCGCCTCGTCGTATTTCAGTTGATCTGCAGTGACGGTAAACGATTTTTTGAAGTCCCAGTTCTCATCTTCCACCCACTGCACCTGTTTCTCGTTGGTGCCGTAGTAAGGGTCGGGCAATACGCCGTGACGAATCAGATCGCGCTGTACCGACCCCGGCACTTCCGCCGCATACCATTGCCGGAACGTTGAACCGGATTCGTTGCTGTGTGTGGCCTTGTCAGCCTGTGCGAACTGCCAGCCCTCATTCAAGGGAATCAGCTCGCTTTGTTGTGCTGTAAGCATACAGGAAATCAGGAAAAAAAGAAATGAAACTGACTTTCTCATAAAAGGGATGATATCTGCTTTTTCGTCTGCGAAAACAGTGATTGACTGCGATCAATCATCACGCAAATATAATAATTTGTTCCTGAATTCACAAGGCATCAAAAGTAAGGTTAATTTGCACAACGAAAAGGCGCACTTTCGCATAAAATCGTAAATTTGTAGTTCATTAATGCACAAAACCGAACAATGACAGAGATCACCTTCGCCGACCGCCCCGAGTTTCTGCGGCTTTATCGCAGGCTTTACTCTTTTTTGAGACAAGCCTGGGAAGGAGAGAAAGTGCTGCAGCTGAAGAGAATGCTGCAGGAGTCGCTCTCGAAGGCTGAAGTAAACCGTGACGAAGCATTGTACGATCTGCTGCTTGAGATGCGTACGGCACTGATTACCCTGGATGAGATAGGGCTGAAGCAACCTACTGTCTGCGCCGTGCTCCTGTTTCGTCCGGTGGTAAACAACGAATATACGCTTGCCGAGGTGAAGGAGTGTTTTGGGAGTGAGGTGGAGTTGATTCTCAGAGGATTGAAGAAGGTTAGCGAGTTCACCGACAAGCGGTCGACCGTAGAGTCGGAGAACTACATGCGGTTGTTGCTCTCCATGGCAGAAGATATCCGCGTGGTATTCATCATGATTGCCCGGCAGCTGCAGCTGATGCGTGATGCCAAAGGGACGGAGCGCTCGCAGCAGCTCGATCTTTCCGTGGAATCCACATTCCTGTATGCGCCACTGGCCCATCGGCTGGGCCTCTACACCATCAAATCGGAACTGGAGGATCTCTGTTTGAAGTATACCGACCGCGACTCGTATGATTTTATTGCACAAAAACTGAACGAAACGAAACGTTCGCGCGACCAATATATCCGGGAGTTCATTGAACCGGTGAAGGAACGGCTGGACAAGACGGGACTGAAGTACGACATCAAGGGGCGCACAAAGTCAATTCATTCCATCCTCAACAAGCTGAAGAAGCAGAAAATTGATTTTGAGAGTATATACGACCTCTTTGCCATCCGTGTAATCCTCGATGCACCGGCCGACCAGGAGAAGGCGCAATGCTGGCAGGTCTATTCCATCATCACTGATATGTATCAGCCCAATCCAAAACGACTCAAGGACTGGCTTTCTATTCCCAAAAGTAACGGGTACGAATCACTCCACATCACCGTAATGGGGCCAAAGGCCAGATGGGTAGAGGTTCAGATACGGACCAGGCGGATGGACGAGATCGCGGAACGGGGGCTGGCAGCTCACTGGAAGTACAAAGGGGTAAAGGAGGAGTCTACGCTGGACAACTGGTTGAATTCACTGCGCGAGTCACTTGAGGAGAGCGAGTCCAACCTGAGCCAGAAGCTGACCGACTTCAAGCTGGACCTGTATGAGGAAGAGATTTTTGTCTTTACGCCGAAGGGTGACCTTTTTAAACTCCCAAAAGGAGCGACCGTGCTTGATTTTGCTTTTGCCATCCACTCGAAGCTGGGTGCCACCTGCATTTCGGGGCGCGTGAATGGCAAGAATGTGCCCATCAAGCATCTCTTGAAAAGCGGTGATCAGGTGGAAATCAACACTTCCTCTCATCAGACGCCGAAGCAGGACTGGCTGAGCTTTGTAGTTACTTCAAAAGCACGTGCCAGAATCCGGCAGCTTCTGAAGGAAGAGGCCGGCAAGCAGGTGGATATTGCCAAGGAAACCCTGTCACGGCGGATGAAGAACCGCAAGATTGAGGTGGACGACGCGCATCTGATGCAGTTGATCAAAAAGCTCAAATATAAGACGGTGACCGATTTTTATGTGGATATTGCCGTCGAAAAGCTGGATGTGAACTGGGTCATCGATCGTTATCTGGAGCTGGAAAACAGAGAGGGCGAGGGCAGGGATTCGCACCTGCCCGTGAGTGCCGAAAGTTTCACGTTGAGGCCTCCGACACACGACTATAAAAGTAGCGACGAGCTTGTTATCGACCAGAATCTCACGGGGATAGACTATAGGCTCGCCAAATGCTGCAATCCCATTTTCGGGGACGAGATTTTTGGTTTTGTCTCCTCGCAGGGCATCAAGATACACCGTATAAACTGCCCGAATTCAAACGACCTCTTTTCCCGTTTTGGGTACCGTGTGTTAAAAGCCCGCTGGTCCGGAACCAAGGGTTCCTCAAGCTATACCATTGTGCTGCGCGTAATTGGCAATGACCAGATCAACATCGTGGCCAACCTTATTTCCATCATCTCAAAGGAAGAGGGCGTGCAGATGCGCTCCATCGCCATCGACTCCAACGATGGACTGTTTCAGGGGAACATCTCGGTGATGATCGCCGACACATCCATGATGGAGCAACTGATCAAAAAGCTGAAATCGGTGAAAGGGGTGAAATCGGTGACGAGATTGAATTAATCTTCTGTCTCTGAAGCTTCGTCGGAAGTCTCCATTGCCGGAGCTGAGGCATCCATTGCCGGAGCTGGGGCCGGCATAACGGGTGTTGTATCTGTTGTTGCCGGTATATCGGCTGGCTGGAGCATTGTAAGCAACTGTTGCACATAGTCGCGTTGAAAGTCTCCGGGGCGCAGTATTTCGCTGTTGTACTGTATGAGATCGATGTCGATGATTACTTTTCCCAGATATTTGTCTTTTGGTGAGCGTCCTACTGCACGTTCGGTCTGTTTGATTTTGTCGATAACCTCATCGGACGTCATCTCTGTTTGTGCCTTGCCCAGAATATTGCGGAAAAGGAAAGAATATTTTTCTTCTTCGGGCTCAGTGAGGACGGGTTGCGTAAAAATGATCTCGGGGAAAAGCCGGGTAAGCATTCGCTTGGCTTTGTCGATGTTGGTTTTGGCGAATGTGTTGGATCCTATACTAAGTAAAATAGTGTTCATACTGATAAATTGAATTACAAATATACACATTTTTAATGAAATTGATCAATGAAAAGCAATTTCTATTATCTTTGTTACATTATACCTGTTAAAAATGAAAAAATTGCGGCACTTATATCTTGTCCTGACAGGGTTGTTAATTATATTCAGCCTTCATGCACAAGGCGAAAAGGCGACGATCTACCGGATCAACATCAAAGAAAATATCGGCAGCAACACCTGGATTTATTTGCAGAACGGCCTCCACGAAGCAATATTAAAAGATGCCCGTGCCGTACTTTTGCATATGAATACCTATGGCGGTGGTGTGTTGGAAGCCGACTCAATGCGGACGGCAATTTTGAATTTTCCACTGCCCGTATATGTGTTCATCGATAACAATGCTGCTTCGGCCGGAGCGCTTATTTCCATAGCCTGCGACAGTATCTTTATGCGTAATAGTGCTTCCATTGGTGCCGCTACGGTGGTTGATGGCAGTGACGGAGCCAAAGCACCCGATAAGTACCAGTCTTATATGCGCGGCATCATGCGTGCCACGGCAGAAAGCCACGGCAAAGTGGTGACGATTGAACAAGGCGATACCATTGCAAAATGGAAACGCGATCCTGTTGTAGCTGAGGCTATGGTGGACGAAAGAATCGTGGTTCCCGGTTATGCGGATTCCACACAAATCCTCACCCTGACGGCAAGTCAGGCTATGGAGCTGGGCTACTGCGATGGCATTGCGGAAAGCGTTCACGAAGTGATCGTAACTTTTTTGGGATATCCCGACTATAAACTCGAGACCTATAATCCCACCTTTTACGACATGATCAGGGGCTTTCTCACCAACGGGGTGGTGCAGGCTTTGTTGATCATGTTTATCATCGGGGGCATCTATTTTGAACTGCATTCACCGGGTATTGGTTTTCCAACAGCAATAGCCATCACGGCAGCCATACTCTATTTTACGCCGTTGTACCTTACCGGATATGCCCAGAACTGGGAGGTGTTGCTCTTTGTATTGGGACTTATTCTGATCGTCTTTGAGTTGTTTGTCGTTCCCGGGTTCGGTGTGACCGGAATAGTGGGGATCATCTTTGTTTTTCTGGCATTGGTTCTCGCGCTGGTGGGAAACATCCGCTTCAATTTTGAAGGATTGCCGGCTACAGAACTCTTCCGGGCAGTGATGATTGTTTTGGGCGGAATGGGGATGAGTGTAGGCCTTGTCCTCTTTTTATCGAGTCGCATCGGAAAACCGGGAATCCTGAATAGGGTTGCCCTGCATGCCGATCAGGAGGGATATGTCTCCGTTCCCATGGAGCCAGCAGCCATGGTGGGCAGGACCGGTACGGCAGCTACGGTTCTCCGTCCTTCGGGGAAGGTGACCGTGGATGGAGTCTATTACGATGCTGTTTCCGTGAAGGGGTTTGTGGAGAAAGGCGATGCGGTACTGGTGAAACGATATGAAAATTTTCAATTGTATGTGGAGCGGAAGTGAAGAAAAAGTAAGGGTTGTTGCCATCATTCCGGCGCGATATGCTTCAACCCGTTTTCCCGGCAAGCCCCTTGCCGATATGGATGGCAAGCCGATGATCAGAAGGGTATATGAGCAGGTGAAAAAGGCAGTGGATGAGGTGTACGTGGCCACGGACGATGAACGTATTTACGAAGCTGTAAAATCTTTCCGAGGAGAGGTGGTGATGACCTCTGCGTTTCACCGCAGCGGAACCGACCGCTGTTGCGAAGCCATGAAGAAGATTGACCGACCGTTCGATGTCATCCTAAACATCCAGGGAGATGAACCATTTATTCACCCCGGTCAGATCACCTTGCTGAAGAACTGTTTCCATTCTTCTTCGGTACAATTGGCGACCCTGGTGAAACCTTTCTCCGAAGCTGACGGAATTGTGGCTTTGCGCAACCCCTCCTCTCCCAAGGTAGTGCTCAATAAGAAGGGTGAGGCCATCTATTTCAGTCGCTCAGTAATCCCTTATCTTCGCGATGTGCACCCCGACGAGTGGCTCCGCGGGCATCGCTTTTACAAACATATCGGCGTATACGGTTACCGGGCCGATGTCCTGGAGGAAATAACAAAGCTGCCGCAGTCGCTCCTCGAGAAGGCAGAATCCCTTGAGCAGCTCCGGTGGATAGAAAATGGATTTCGAATTCAGGTGGCGGTCACCGAGCACGAAACCATGGGCATCGATACCCCGGAAGATATGCAAAAAGCGCTTGAGTTTATGCGGACAAAATATTTTGATATTTAACCGCAGGCTCATCGGGTTAAAAGACGAAGAAAGATATTGCAACAATCAGACAGGAACAGATTAAATCAAAAAACCCCGGATGAGAATCCGGGGCTTGTGTACTGGAGATACATCGTGACTGGTTAATTGTAAGCTCTAATCTCTTTTTCCGAATAGGCTGCTTTCTTTGAAAAGAAGAAAATTACAAACGGTACAACCAATAAGATAATTGCCCAGAGGATGTTGCTGATTATGTTTCCTTTTTTCATGTTGTTCACATAAATGTGACCCAGCAATCCTTCAACAACCAGTACCATTCCGATGATAAGGTTTGTGTTATTGGTTGTTGCCATAAAAAAAGGTATAACCAAAAATGCAACGCCAATAAGCATTACAAGTACGCCGATGTATTTTGCAAATTCTTTCATGTGTGAATAATAATTATGTTACTGATTTCGTAACGCAAATAAACACAAAATTCAACAAATAAGGAAATAAATCAGGATAAAAAATGGATTAATGTGGGAAAAAGCTATTCACTCGGGAAAAAGAACCCAATTTATACTCCGATGATGTGTAAAAATAATTATTTTTGCATGTTTATGATGAGTAATGTGAAAAAGTGAAAAAAATCGTGTTGTTTTTATACCAGTGGATCATTTTCGGGCCGCTGTTTTTCCTGCTTACTTTGCTTACAGCCCTCCTGGTGATGGCCATGGCCCCTCTTTTTGGAAGCAGGTTCTGGGGATACTATCCGCCCAGGTGGTGGTCGCGTCTGACCTGCTGGCTGGCTCTTTGCAGAGTTAAATCAAGGGGGCATGAGAAGTTGGATCCTCGCCGGTCGTACATCTTCGTGGCCAATCATCAGGGCGCTTTTGATATTTTTCTCGTATACGGTTTTCTCAATCAGAATGTAAAATGGATGCAGAAGCAGAGCTTGCGAAAAATACCCTTTGTGGGATTTGCATCGGAAAAGGCAGGCCATGTTTTTGTGGATAACACGAACGTCGCAAAACGTACGGCTTCCATCGAAAAGGCAAAAGAACAAATAGTGGATGGTGTATCGATGGTGGTTTTTCCCGAAGGCTCCCGTTCGCATACCGGCAAGATGGGTCCCTTTAAGCGGGGCGCCTATCACATAGCCCTTGATTTGAAGTTGCCTATTGTACCGTTGACAGTCAATGGGCCGTACGATGTGTTAAAAAGGAACACACTTCGGCTGCACCCTTCAAAAATGGAGTTGATCATCCATGAACCTATACCCACCGAGGGACTGACCGAGTCCGATATTCCCGAGCTGATTAGCCGATCCCGGAAAATCATCTACGATGCTTTGTGGGAAAAATACAAATAAATGAAATTTAGGGGGAGCAACAAAAAATAGGGTGGGTTAAAACCATTTGAGGAACATAGACTTGTATAAAAAAGGAATGGTTGTCTCACGACAACCAATCTTCATTGTTAACCTTAAATCTAATACCATGAAAAACACGATGCAAATATACAACGTGTTCTGTATTTCTCCAAATAATTTCATGGGAAATATTTCATTTTTAAAATAGTTTAGTATTTAAAGGATTGATAGCCGGTAAAAGAGGGATTTTCTTTGCGTTTGTTTGCATATTTTGCATGCCAATTCATATTCAGTCGTATATCTGATTGGCAAAGAAGTTGAGCAGTCCCCAGTTGAATCTGTACCAACGCCTGGTGGCTCTTTGTTTTCCTCCAAATTGTAACAGGAAGCGGGATCTGCCGGCATTTTTATGGAGGAATCCCACATCCATAAAATCGAAGTAGTGGAAACCATGTTTTTCGGCTGTTTTCATCGCGGAATAGATTGTGAAGATGGTGGGATAGAGCATTTTGTACCGTTTAGATTTTCCCCAGTAGTAGAGGCAATACACGGTATCCTTTTTTTCAAATCCCAGAATAGCTCCTCCAATAATTTTACCCTGGTGGCGAGTGAGAACAATTTTTCCTTTTTCCTCCTTCACGTAATGGCAGAAAAAATTCTCGAAATACTGGTATGGAGGAAAGCGACGCGATATTTTTTTGTAATTTGTATCCTTGATCAGCTTGTATATTTCCGGCAGATTCTCTTCGGTGACAAACTCCTCCATTGTTACTCCCCTTTTCACTGCTTTGTTGATTTGGTTCTTCCTCGATGCCGACAATTGATCCCATATCTTTCGTTTTCGCTGCAAGGAATTCCGTATGTTGATCCATTTTACGGAATAGAATTTATTTTCCCGGAAACCCTTATAGCCGAAGATGGCATTTCCCAGGTTATCATATCGTATCAGAAATACTTTGTGTTTCACCTCTTCTACAAGGTGTGTAATAAGGGTCTGGAAAATATCAATCTGCGGGAGATTTTCTTCGAAGAAGGAGGGCTGTTGCGTGATAAAACATCGCTTAAAAAGCTTTCCCCGGAAAAAGCGGTTTATTCGCATGATGATGGCAAACAGGGAAGCGACCGGCTTTTCGCCATCAAAGGCAACGATCATAAAGGGTGTGTAGGTGGGCGACTTACTATACCAGTCGAATGCAGAAGCGTAATGAAAAAAATTACGCTCTTCCATGGGAGGAAGTTCTTCTTTGCGATAAAATGTTTTAACACTGTATTTCATTACGATTACCTGACACCGGTTCGCCTGTTTTGACAAACATAGATAAAAAACTTGATATTTTATGCACAAGCACATAAAAATTAATGGGTCAGCGTTTTATTTATAAATGATTGTATCCTGTGTGGTTTCTTTGTTTCCGGCCTATTTTGTGGAATAAAGATAGAACGAGTTTCTTTTTTATTTCGTAATTTTGTGCAAAAGACGAAAAGACAAAAAAAATGACAAAGAAAATTTTGGTTACAGGCGGAACCGGATATATTGGTTCTCATACGGTAGTGGAGCTGCAGCAGGCAGGCTACGAGGTGGTTATTGTGGATAATCTGTCTAACTCCAATGCCGATGTGCTGGAGGGCATCACGCGTATCACCGGGAAACGTCCCGTTTTCGATAAATTGGATTGTACTGATTTTGACGCAATGAAAGCGTTGTTTAAGAAGTATCGCTTCGACGGTATCATTCATTTTGCCGCCAGCAAAGCTGTTGGTGAATCGGTGCAAAAGCCGCTGCTCTACTACCGCAATAATCTTGTATCCCTGGTTAATTTGTTGGAACTGATGCCGGAATATAACGTAAAGGGCATTGTTTTTTCCTCCTCGTGCACCGTCTACGGGGAGCCCGATACAAACCCTATCGACGAGAATGCACCGATCAAGCCGGCAGCTTCTCCCTATGGCAATACAAAACAGATCAACGAAGAGATCATACAGGATTTTGTTCATTCCGGTGCACCCATAAAGAGCATTATCCTTCGCTATTTTAATCCTATCGGGGCACATCCTTCGGCCGAGATTGGCGAGCTACCCCTGGGTGTTCCCCAGAATCTGGTGCCCTATATTACACAGACAGGCATAGGCATCAGGCAACAACTAAGTGTGTTTGGTGATGATTACAATACACCCGATGGATCCTGTATCCGCGATTTTATCAACGTGGTAGACCTTGCAAAAGCACATGTGGTGGCCATTGAGCGGATGCTTGAAGACAAATCGGAAGAGAAAGTCGAGGTGTTCAATTTGGGAACAGGCAACGGTGTCTCGGTGCTGGAACTGATCCATGTCTTTGAGAAAGTGTCGGGGAAGCCGCTGAACTATAAGATTGTGGGCCGCCGTGAAGGAGATATCGAACAAATATGGGCTCAGCCCGACAAAGCGAACAACGTGTTGGGATGGAAAGCAAGGGAGACCATTGAGGATACCATGGCCTCGGCTTGGAAGTGGCAGCAACATCTTCGGGAAAAAGGCGTGATGTAAGGCGAAAGGTCAAACAATAAAAGTCCGGAATTTCTTTTTCGGACTTTATTTTTTTATCAAGTCAAACAAAAGGGATCAAAAATAATATCCTATCACCAGATAATAATCCTCAATACCACCCGGCGACTTTTCAATTTCCACCTTGTTTTCTCTGGCAAGCCATCCTATTGCCGTATAAATTTCTTTTTCTGACAAACCGGAGGCTTCCTTTAGCTGAATAATATTCCATTTCTGGTTGTTATTCAGTAAGTTCCAGATGATGCCGGCGTTGGTTCCAATTAGTTTTTTGTACATGACGACAGGTGTTTACAATCATAGTCTTTCCTCATCATTTGAACACATATTGTTCGCGTTTTGTTCGTAGAAAATGGAGAAAATGGTCAGAAGGATAGAAAAAGAATCAGATAGAGATAAGCAGCCGGCACAGCGACAAGAAGACTGTCGATACGGTCGAGAATGCCTCCGTGACCGGGGATCAGGTGCCCTGCGTCTTTCACGGCGCAGGTACGCTTAATGAGCGACTCAAACAGATCGCCCAGGGTGCCGAACAAGGCGACGACGACGCCATACCCCATCCAGAAAGCGGTTGAAAACTCAGGGTAGAGCCTGGCAAAGATCAAGGACGCAAGCAGGGTGAAGAGAATGCCTGCAGCGAATCCTTCTACCGACTTCTTTGGCGAAATATGTTCAATAAGTTTGTGTTTGCCGATGAGTGACCCGATAAAATAGGCAGCTGTATCGTTTACCCAGATAAAGACAAACAGTGCGAGAACAGGCACCCACGCATATCCTTCACCAGCGAGATTGTTCTGGTAAGAGTAAGAGATAAGCATCAGGAAACTCAGTGGCATGGTGATATAGATCTGTCCGAATACCGAATAGATGATTCCGTGAAAAATGTCGTGCCTGCGAATGAAGACGGAAGAAGCAATCAAAATCAACAGATAAACAAGGATGGCGGCGGGAAGGGCATAAGTGGAAATTCCTTCAATGTAGAGAAAAACAGACAAGAAAATAAGAACTCCCATCAAGATGTTGAATATCTTGCTGATGGCATGGTAGGTGTCTTTTTCCACCATCCTGTAGAATTCAAACAGCCCGGTAGCGAGTATGGCGCCGAACACTGCCAGGAAAGTAAAGCGTCCCCCCAACACACCCAGCAGGATCAGCAATATATAGATGATCCCGGCTCCCGCACGTGTAATCAAATCTTTGACATTCAATTTCCGTCGCTCTTTTCTGTGTTATCTTCTTTTTTGTCGGGATTTTCTTCTTTTTCTTCTTCGAGATCGATCCCGTGTTCCACGAGGATGTTGTACCAGGCGATCATCTTTTTTACATCCGATGCATAAACACTCTCCCGGCTGTAATCGGGCAGCACCTCTTCCAGATAGGCAAGAAGTTCTTTACCCGATGATTTGGCTCCGATGGCAATTTTTCCGCCACCTTCTTTTTCGTTTATTTTTTTCAAAACCTCCCGCAACGGAGTATCTCCGTCGTTCGTGTAAATGGAGACATCACTCAGGGCAACGACTTTGTCCTGTGCATATACGGGCAATCTTTTTCCATCGGCAAGCGATTCTACAATATTCAGATTTTTGCTGGTAGAGATAAGTTTGTATAAGCCGGGGCGTCCTGTAATTGATAATATTTTGGATAACATAATTTTAATTTTATAACTATATAGGTCTCTGTTTAACGATACAAAAGTACGCAGACTGCGCCATATTCGCAACTTTAAATGCAAATTCCCATTAATTATTTTTCAATAATTATGCAGAGAGAATATTTTCAGCAATATGAGGAGTCGTTTCGGAAAATTGATCTAATTTAGAGGCAAAAACTGTAACTGATGTTCTATGTATCAAAAAATAGCCATGGCGAGTCTGACCACAGCGTTGTTACTGTCCTGTCCCTATACGGGAAAACATCTCCACGGTGTTCCTGGAGCAACAACTGATGCGGCGGGGGTAGCTGCTGTGAAAGGTGAAGAAGGGGATCTTTTTTTGCTTGCCGGGACCTATACTTCCGAAAAGGGCAGCAAGGGGGTGTATGTGTACCGCTTTAATACCATTACCGGAAAATCGGATTTCGTGACCATGGCTGAGGTGGCGAACCCATCGTATCTCACGCTGAGTCCCGATGAAAAGTTTGTATATACCGTGGGCGAAAATGACAGTGGCAACAGTGCGGCCCATGCTTTTTCGTTCGATAAACACCATGGAATCCTCACTTCGGTCAATACAAGTATGACCCTTGGCAGCGGCCCCTGTTATATTGCCATGCATCCTGAGGGGAAAGAGGTGCACACAGCCAATTATGGAGATGGTAGCATCACCTCCTTTCAGGTAAACAAAGATGGCAGTCTTACCCCTGCGACCTCGGTGATTCAATTTGAAGGAAGTGGCCCCGACAGCATCAGACAGAAAAGCCCTCACTTGCATAGTGTGATGTATTCACCCGATGGGCGGTTTTTGTTTGCGTCGGATCTCGGCACCGACAAGTTGTATCGTTTCACGGTGTGTGATACCCCTTTTGATGGACAACCATTGGTGCAGAAGAACAGTCTAAGGGAATTTAATATGCCCTCCGGTACCGGTCCGCGTCATTTCGATTTTCATCCGGAGGGAGGCAGATATCTGTATGTACTGGGAGAGTTGTCGGGCGAGGTGATTGTATTTGATTATTCTTTCGGCGAATTGACACAGAAGCAGGTCATCGCAGCCGATACGGTAGGTGCCCGTGGCAGTGCCGACATCCATGTGTCGCCCAATGGCCATTTCCTCTATGCATCGAATCGGCTACGAGCCGATGGCGTAGCCATCTTTGCAATTGACCCTGAGGAAGGTACCCTTACGAGGGTGGGATACCAACCTACGGTGAAACATCCGCGTAATTTTGTAATTACCCCCAACGGGAAGTTTTTGCTGGTAGCGGGCCGGGATGATGACCGGATTCAGGTTTTCTCAGTTGATGCGGAGACGGGACTGCTGACTGATATACATCAGCCAATTGTGCTGAGCAGGCCGGTCTGCTTGAAGTTTGCCAGGATGGGCGAATAAAATTGACAACAGGGGGAAAGCTGCCACGTCCTTATTTTTTCATTTTGTGTTGAGATTGAATATCGTTTCAGTGCTTTTTTTTCACACTTCAAGTCTCTAATTTTTCGTTTGGATATTTTTTTGAATCTCCGGCATGGTTTCACCTGCTATTTTTGTGTTGTCAAGCTTGTAATGAAGAATAGAAAAGTACTTATACGATAATTTAAATAGTAGGAAAATGAGGAAAAAAACAATTTTAGTAAGTTTAATTGCTCTTGTTGCCATAGGGATAACAAGTGTAAATGCACAGACACCGGTATATTGGGGTGTGAAAGGTGAATTGAACATGTCGAACTTTTTGCTGAGCGATTTCGATCAGCTGTCGACCAAAATGAAGGTGGGGCCAAATTTAGGAGGGTTCATGAGAATCGAAATGCATGAGAATTTTGCCCTTCAGCCGGAGCTGTCGTTTTTCTATAGAAATGCTAAAATAGAAATGGGTCCAAAAGATGATATATTTAAACAATGGGGAGTGCAGCTGCCCATATATGCTTTGGGCCAGTATAAAGCATATAACGGATTGTTTTACGGTGGAATTGGTCCGTTTGTGGGATTGGGTTTTGATGCAAGCCTCGATGATCTCGACATAGACCTGTATAAAGAAATAGCCGGAAAGACAGCTATGAAACGTTGGGATTTTGGGCTTGGACTATTGTTGGGGTACGAGTTTAACAATGGTTTCCAGGTAAACGCCGGATATCAAGTCGGACTGATTAATCAGTCGGATGAGTTGGTCGGTTTGAAGGATGCAATCAGCGGCTCGGACGATGCCAAAATGCGTACCCAGACTGTACACGTGGGAATAGGATTTCGTTTCTGACAAAAAGCAGAACACACCCAAAGAGATTGTCTCAAGATCGGGCTGTAGAAGCCGCAAATTGAACCTTATTCGATACCCGGCATGGAAGATAGATGTGTAACGACATGAGAGGGGCCGGAGTTTGTTAGGGCTCTGATTGAGACAATCTCCTCGAACAAATGCCCTTTTTTTATCCCGATGAGCATCCATCTGACAACGGATGCTCATCGGTTCTTTTCTCTCTCTGTAAGTCTGTCCTTGAGTGAAGTATCAGCCACATATGCTTTATTGTTTGATAGAAAAGGGTATATTTGTTAGTCTGTTATAAGAGAAATGGCAACTGAAAAATGAAATTACGAAGAGAACGATTTTTTATCCTTAGTTATGATAAGAAGACGGCGATCAGAGCATCGATCATCATCAGTTTTATCCTGGCCTTTGTCATGCTGTCTTCGTCGATGTATTATGCCATATCGCTGGATAAAAAAAGCGGGCTGCAGATGGTGGATATTATCACTCCGGAATCTATTGTGACTCTGTTGATCAATACGCTGTTTTTCTACTTCCTTTTTCGGGTTCAGTTTTGGGCGGTAACCCATTTTCTGCACCGTCCCCATAAGATGTGGCTACTCTTGTCAAGCCTGTTCGTGGTGATCATCTTTCTGAGCCCCCTTTTTTCTAAGATGCAGTGGTGGTGGTTTCGCGATCAAGTATCGACCGGAGCCTATTCCACACTGCACTACGTGAAAGACCTGATTATCCTGATCATCTCTTTTCTCTTCACGTTGTTGATCTATTTTATCAATCAGAATCAAAAGAGGGTGACCGAAAATCAGCACCTTGTTTTCGAGAATCTACAAAATCGATATAGTGCGCTTAAGAACCAGGCTGATCCCCATTTTCTGTTCAATTCACTGAATACACTGAACGGGTTAATCGGATATGATGATCAGCGTGCCAGGGATTATGTGGAGCAACTATCCCGCGTGTTCCGTTATACGATGCAGAACAGGGAGATAGCCAGATTATCGGATGAATTGGAGTTTGCAGAGTCGTATATTTATCTGATGAAGATCAGGTATGATGATGGATTGGATGTTCAGATACATATTGATAATGAGAAAAAAAACTATTATATGATTCCATCAGGACTGCAGCTGCTTATTGAAAACGCCATTAAGCATAATGTGGTAAGCAGGAAAAACCCCCTTCGTATTGTGATTGAAACCTTGCCGGACGATAAGGTCCGCGTGGAAAATAATCTCCAGATAAAAACAGGGGAGAGGGTGAGTAACGGGTTGGGCCTGTCAAATCTGAACGAACTATACAGGCTGATGTTCGGAAAAGAGATCACAGTATGTTCTGCCGGCGGTATGTTCTCCGTTGAAGTCCCGCTTATAAAAGATGTAGGACTCTGTCAACACAAATAAAAGATATATTTTCGGTATGATAATCGCATGGAGCTTGTTTTTTTTAATCATATCGTCGTATAGGAATGATTTTAGCCAACGCTGATCGTGATCCATGCTCGTTTTACTGAGATGGTTGTAAAAATAATAATGAACGGATGAGAGTAGTAATAGTGGAAGATGAGTTTGTTGCCGCCCGAAACCTGGAGCGGATGATACAGACGGTGGATGAAAGTGCGGAAATTCTGGTCGTACTACAAAGTGTGGAGGAGTCCGTGGAGTGGTTTTCGACAAATGCTTCTCCCGATGTCGTTTTTATGGATATACATCTGGCCGATGGCGATGTCTTTTCGGTTTTCGACAAGGTTGAGATTCTCAGTCCCGTTATTTTTACCACCGCATATGATGAGTACGCGTTAAAGGCATTCGAGGTGAACAGCATCGACTATCTGCTGAAACCAATCAGCAGGCAGAATCTTGAGAAGGCGTTGAAAAAACTCACTTTATTGACCTCTAACAAGCAGAATAACACAGAGCTCGTTTCGCAGATCGTACAATCAATGCGCGAAGAGAAAAGACTCTATAAGAGACATTTCCTTATCCCTTATAAAGACAAGCTTATTCCCCTGTCGGTGGATGAGATTGCTTATATCTATACCGAATATAAAATAACAAGAATTGTTTGTTTTAACCGAAAGACATTCACTCTGGACAACTCGCTCGATGAATTGATGAGCTGGTTGAACCCTGTACAATTCTTTCGTGCCAACAGGCAATACATCGTGTCGCATTGCGCCATAGTCGATCTGTCGGTTTGGTTCGGGGGAAAGCTGGCAGTAAATCTTTTGGTGGAGACGCCCGAACGGATCATCGTAAGCCGGGCACGAAACCGGGATTTTAAAAACTGGTATATGGACAACGCCACCTGATTACTTTGCTCTTCCCTGTCATCTCCCTTTTCCCTTCTCTCATACATCTTTTGGAAGCCCTGATTCCCCATTCCCTCTCCACACCTTCGAAAGCATCTTGAGGGTATGTCACAATGTGATTTTACCCTCTCGTTATTTGTGCTGCTCTTGGAGAACAATGCTTGACATCGAATTTTCAGAGGCTTATTTTCTTTTTGATAGATTTGGAATTCGACCTCATATACCCTTTAAACTTGTTCAAAAGTGCCATTTTTTTTCATGATGCTTCAGTATGCGTTATTGTTGGTTTAGAATTCAATTATTACCCCTCAGCCTTTTTCTTTAATCAACGACAGTTGTTCTGTTGTAATTTTGCAGCCGTAAATGTAAAAAGAAAATAACAGCGAAAACAGATGAAAATGAGAATAATAGATCTGTGCAAACAGCAATTTGCCTGTTTGTCGGCATTGCTTATCCTATTTGCTCCCTCTCTACATGCACAGCAAAAACTAACGCTTAGCGAGTGTCGTACGAAGGCGCTTGAGCAGAACAGGGAGATTCGCATCGCACAAAACGATATGCAGTCGGCCGCATATGCCAGAAAGTCGGCGCAAACAAACTTCCTGCCCAAGATAAACTTCGGCGGCGCCTGGTTACGTACCGGCAAGGCTATTCAGCCGTTGGAAAACGACCTGTTGCTTCCGGTTGTGCCGTTCAACACGATTGATCCCGCGACGGGTAAGTTCAATCCCGAAGCATTAAAGGACCCCGGCACAGCCATGAATACGCTTGTTGTCAATCCCGAAACAGGACAGCCGGTGGTCGACCAGGCGGGTAATCCCATCTTCAGGAACTATGCAATGCTGCCGGCCGACAAGCTTGTTTTGGACCATAAGAACAGCTACTATGCCCGTTTTACCCTTACACAGCCGCTTTTTACCGGTTTTAAAATTACCGAAGCCAACCATATTGCCAGGCGAGCCGAAAATATTGCAAAAGAAAAGGAGCTACTTACCCGGGCGGAGGTGGTAGCCAAAACCGACGAAGCCTTCTGGCGTGTGGTATCGCTGCAGGAGAAGTTGAAGCTGGCAAATGCTTACGAAGCGCTGCTCGACAGACTGGTTACCGACCTTAAAAATATGTATGCCGAGGGTGTCATTACACGCAACGATGTGTTGAAAGCCCAGGTAAAACAAAACGAGGCAAAACTGAAAACATTGCAGGCCGAAAATGGGTGTGCGCTCTCTAAAATGGCACTGGCACAGATTATTGGGATGGAAGAGGAAGATATAGAGGTCGACTCCGGTAAGATGGAAGAGCTCCCTGTTGCCGTGCCTGTCTCATTCCTGGGAGAGGTATCTACTGATAACCGGGCGGAGGTGGCCATGCTGAAGGAGAAAGCAGCCATTATGGAGTCGAAAAGAAATATTGAACGCTCCAGGTTCATGCCCGACGTGATGCTTACCGGCGGATATGGCTGGATGAACCCTAATCCCTATCATGGATTGAGGAATGAGTTCGGCGGAAATTGGAGCGTGGGGATAGTGGTGTCAATACCGGTTTTCACTTGGGGTGAGCGCCGCAATGATCTTCATGCCGCGAAGCTGAAGATGGCGAATGCAGAGCTTGAGCTCAACGAAGCACGTGAAATGATTGACCTGCAAATCCGCCAGAACCGTTATCGATACACCGAAGCATTGAAAAAAGCAGAGATGACCGGACTCTCAAAAAAACAGGCCGAAGAAAATATGCGTATGGCGAAAGAAAACCTGATGGAGGGGCGGAGCCGGCTGGCTGAGCTCCTTGAGGCTCAACTGCAGTGGGAGAACGCCTCCTCCGAACATATCGACGCACTTGTGGAGATGAAGACAGTACTACTGGAGCTGGATAAATCGACAGGTGAGATTTACAACTACCTGTATTGATGCTTACCATTTAAACAAAAATATACATTACAACGATGCAACTGACAAATAGAATTGCTTATACAGCCTGTCTGCTCGCCATCTTAGCGGGCGGATGCAGTACAAAAACAACGGAAAGAGGCGGGGACGCCACGGCAGCTTCGGAAACGGCAACAAGAGTGACTGTTTATAGTGCGAAAGAGATGGAGTATATACCCGTATTGAATTTTACCGGTACAGCCGAGGCAAACAGGGAGGCCAAGCTTGGAGCTTCCATCCCGGGACGGGTGGAGAAGATTCACTTTGCCAGGGGTAGTTATATTCCCGAAGGAGCACTGATAGCCGAAATGTCGGACGAAATGCTGATTCAGGCTCAAATTGAGCTGGAGGCGATTCGTAAGGACTTTGAGCGGATGAGTCGCCTGAGAGAAAAAGAGAGTGTAAGCGTGATGGACTTCGATCATATCAAGGCCAAGCTTGACGCGTCGCAAACCAAAGTAAACATGTTGAAAAAGAATACATCCATTGTCGCTCCCTTTGGGGGAATATTGACCGATGTAACTGTCGATGAGGGAGAGAATTACACTTTTGTGCCCTCGGTGAGTCCCGATCTGAAGGTACAGAGCGGTATCCTTACCATACGCCAGCTTAATCCACTGAAGATAGTTATCGAGGTAAACGAAAAAGAGATCGCCTTGATTCGTCGCGGACAGCATGCGGATGTGGTGTTTGATGCTTATCCCGATGAAACCGTATACGGACAGGTAAACTATATATCGCCAGTTCTGTCGCCAGTGAACCGTACTGCCACGGTAGAGTTGACGATTCCCAACAGGGAGACAAAACTGAAACCGGGTATGTTCTGCAGGGTCTCGATCTCCATGCCGCAGACAACCGGTGTGTTTGTCCCCATAAACGCCCTCTACAGGCAGCAGGGAACGGGCGAGGACTACCTCTTTCTGGTCGACGACCAGAACAGGGCCATCCGCTGTAGGGTCACTCGTGGCGAATCGAAAGAGAATTATATCCGTATTCCTGAAATCAAGGCTGGCCAATGTGTCGTTGTGGATGGGAAAAACAAATTGAACGAAGGCTCACCTGTTGAAATAGTGAATAAGTAACAGGTAGTTCCTCTATTATATTTTAGATCATCCTAATAAATAACATAAAATGAAATTACCCGAAATAGGTGTAAAAAGACCTGTGGCAACCGCTATGCTCTTTGTGGCTATTCTGATGTTGGGGATTGTGTCTCTTAAGATGTTGCCACTCGACCTGATGCCGGAAATGGAATTTCCCTCCATCACGGTGATTACCGTTTATCCGGGCGCTTCGGCCAATGAAGTGGAAGAACAAGTCACCAAGCCGATGGAAACAGTGCTCTCTGCAGCCGAACGCCTGACGGAGATAAAATCGACATCCAAAGAGAATGTCTCATTTATTCAACTCAGCTACGAGTGGGGAGGTGATGTGACCTCGGCGGCCAATAATGCGCGCGACCTGATTGAACTTGGAAAGAGCCGGCTGCCGGCAGCTGCACAGCAGCCGATTATCTACAAGATCAACTCCTCGATGATGCCGGTCCTGGCATATGCGATCAATGCCGATGCTCATTACAGCGGTATTGAACACATTGTGGAGGAGGAGATCGCCTCTGCCCTACGCAAGGTTGATGGGGTGGGGACAGTGCTTTATCTGGGACAGCCGGAACGCGAAATAAAGGTGATCATTAACCCGCAGCAGATGAAGGCATACGGGCTGTCCACATCGCAAATGTCAACGATGCTCAAAGCCAATAATATCAATATTCCCGCAGGAAATATCAACCAGGGTGTTTACGATTTTTCTGTGCGTGTGCCGGGGAAGTTCGAATCGGTCGATGAAATAGGCAATACGGTGTTGAAAGCTTTCAACGGCCAGGTTGTCCGGCTGAAAGATGTGGCCCGCGTAGAGGATACATTTAAGGAGAAGGAGTCATTTGCCCGCAATCATATCGGCGAGGGAGTGGCATTGATGGTCCAGAAGCAGTCGGGGGCGAATACCGTGGAGGTGGTAGAGGCCGTCCGTACAAAGATGGAGGCGCTTAAGAAGCAGCTGCCTGCAGATATTCAGGTGAATGAGGTGCTTAGCTCGGAGGAAATTGTTACCAGTTCCGTCAATAATCTCACTTCTTCCATCTGGTATGCGCTTGTTTTTGTTACGTTGGTTGTTTTGATGTTTTTACGGGAGTGGAAATCGAGCTTCATTGTTTTCATCACCATGCCGGTATCCCTTATTTCTGCGTTTATAGCGATGTATATCATGGATTATACCATCAATATATTTTCGCTGATGTCGCTTGTCATTGCCATAGGGATGGTGGTGGATAATGCGATCGTGGTGCTCGAGAATATCACGCAGCATATCGAAAAGGGAGCTGATCCCAAACAGGCGGCAATCTTTGGGACATCGGAAATGGGGATGGCTATTGCAGCCTCCACGGCGACAACGCTGGTGGTGTTTCTTCCGCTCCTTTTTATGGGAGGCATTGTGGGGATTATGTTCAAGCAGCTTGCCATACTTACGGTCGTGTGTATGACGATGTCGCTCTTCACAGCCCTTACGCTCACACCCATGCTCTCGTCGAAACTACTGAAGAGAGCTCCCCGGAATAAAGAGGAGCAGCGTCGCTCAAGACTCTATATTGCCAGTGAGAAGGTATTCAACAGCATTGAAAACGGCTACAAAAATATTTTGGGCTGGGCGGTATTTCATAAGGGAATAACACTGACGGTGGCACTGCTCTTTTTTGCATTAACCATGTGGTTGGGTAAACAAATAGGTACCGACTATATACCCGATTTTGATGCAGGAACAGTCTCTGTGGTGTTTGAAACAGAGGTGGGAACGGCCGCAAACCAGACAGACAGTGTGGGACAGCAGATATTGAAGATCATGCTCGAGGAGATACCCGAAATGGCAGAGGGCGCCATCGCCTCCATCTCCGGACAGACACGCGACGGCGCACTCACGACCGTAGGCTTTAAAGAGGGGAAAAATGTAGGGACGGTACTTTGTCACCTTGTGCCGGTTGAACAACGGAGCCGCTCTGCTGCCGAAGTAGCCGAATCTATACGCAAGAGGGTGGAGGAGATCCCTCAAATAGAGGAGGTAAGCATACAGGGAGGAAGTGCGCTGGCAACAGCCGTAACGGGAAATAAAAAACCCATTGAAATTATTGTATCCGGGAATGATCTGGATCAGATAAAAGCCGTGGCTCTCGATTTTGAGACAAAAATGAACGCCGAAAAAGCGTTTACCGATGTCACAACCACCGTCGATCCCGGTAAGCTGGAGGTACAGATACAGGTCGACAAGGAAAAAGCATCGCAGATGGCTTTGAATGTTGCCATGGTGGGAATGCAGATACGGCAGAACCTGTACGGAACGGAGTCGGGCGACTTTACGGAAGAGGGGAACGACTACGGTGTTGTGATACAATATGCTCCGGAATACAGGGACGAAGTGTCGAAGCTTCGTGAAATGCAAATCACGAATCTGCTGGGGCAGCAGATCCCCCTCTCATCGGTAGCCGATATCGTGGAAGAGACAGGCCCTATTGAGATACAGCGTCTGTCGCAACAGCGATATGTAAAGGCTGTTGCCAATTTGAACGATATTTCTTTGGGCGATGCCACCCAACTGGCTCAACGGATGATCGATGAAACCGCCGTTCCCGAGGGAGTAACCGTGGAAATTGGGGGACAGGTGGATGACCAGTCCTCATCATTCCAATCTCTCTATCTTATTTTCTTTTTGGGTATAGCCTTGGTATATATGGTGATGGCGGCGCAGTTTGAATCGTTTAAAGACCCGTTTATCATTCTTTTTGCCATTCCTTTTACCCTTGTGGGGGTTATTCTGGCATTCTTTATTACCAATATCACGTTGAGCGTTGTCACCTTTATCGGATTGATCATGCTGGTAGGGATTGTGGTGAATAACGGAATTGTGCTGGTCGATTATACCAATATGTTGCGTAAACGGAACCATTCTCTTCGTGACGCCGTGATGGAAGCGGGCCGTTCTCGTTTGCGCCCCGTGTTGATGACCTCGCTTACCACCATTCTGGGTATGTTGCCCATGGCACTTAGCACAGGAATGGGGAAAGAGATGTATGCCCCGCTCGGTATCACGATTATCGGAGGGCTGTTGGTTTCGCTACTAACGACCCTGATACTGGTGCCCACCATGTATACGGCGCTTTATCACCGTACGCTCATCATTGATCGTGCCTCGGTGCGGCTGGGAAAGAAAACCGGCAGAACGGATAAAACAGGAGGGAAAAGGGAGAATAAATCACTATAGATGCTATCAACAACAATTACAATTTTAAAAAATGAAGTTTATCTATATCACATGTAACGTAAGTATGCTTGAAAGCCTCTCGTTTTTGCTCGATGAAGTGGAGTGTGCGGACTATCAGGTAATAGAGCAGGTGACAGCCAGGAGCCGGTGGGGCGCACCACGGCAAAATACTGCCGTATGGCCCGGCTATAACTCGGCTATTGTTGTGCAGGAGGCAAATCCAGAGAAAGCAGAAGCGTTGATCAATGAAATAAACAAGATGAATGCGACAGCGCTCAATAATGGTGAACTGATAGCCGCCTATATGTGGGAAATAGCGGGTTATGCCAAAGTAAAACCGGTTGAATAGCGGGGTATTACAACTCTCCCAGTTGTTTAATTTCACGTATGTTGAAAGGTGTTGCCTGATATACGAAGTAGTTCAACCAGTTAATGTATAGCAGGTTGGCGTGCGAGCGCCACTGGACAAGGGGCGGTTGCCTTGGATCGTTGTCTCTGTAGTAATTTAGAGGGATTGATACAGAGTCCATCCCTTTTTCCATATCCCGCACGTACTCGTTATGCAGAGTCAGAGGCGAATATTCAGAATGGCCGGTTACATAGAACTCCCTTCCGCCACGGGAACAGGCAATATAGAGACCCGCCTGGTCTGATTCGGATAGGATTGTTAGTCCCGGCTGTTGCCTCACCTCTTCGGAAAGAATGGTTGTGTGACGGCTGTGAGGAGCATAAAACTCATCGTCGAATCCACGGAACAGAGAAAAAGAAGGGTCATTAATCGTGTGTTTGAAAACGCCGAACAGCTTTTTCTCTAACGGGTATTTGTTGATGCCGTAGAAGTGATACAATGCTGCCTGCGCTGCCCAGCATATATAAAAGGTGGAGGTGACATGCGTGCGGGCCCAGTCCAGAATATGCGTAAGCTCGTTCCAGTACTTTACCTCCTCGAAGGGGAGCATCTCAACCGGCGCTCCGGTAATAATCATTCCGTCGTAGTAGGTGTTTCTTATCCTGGAAAATTTGGTGTAAAACGACATCAGATGTTCTATAGGCGTATTTTTGGGAGTGTGTGTGGACAACCCCAGAAACTCAACTTCGACCTGAAGCGGAGAGTTGGAAAGCAGTCGTATAAGATCAGTCTCCGTGGTGATCTTGAGAGGCATGAGGTTGAGGATCAGTATTTTTAAAGGACGAATGTCTTGTGTGGAGGCGCGGAAGTCGTCCATCACGAAGATATTCTCTTTTTTCAGCATTTCAATTGCAGGCAGTTTGTCGGGTAAATTGACAGGCATGATGTAAATGTGTGTATATGGGCTGGGTTGACATACCCAGTCTGTTGTTATTTTTTCTTTTTCTTCTTTCTCTGTACGCTCCAGCCAAACTTGCCGATTCTTTTTCCCAGACCGTAATAATGGCCGTGGGAGTAGGCCAGCAATCCGGCTTTTTGCATGTCGAAGCGTCCGGTAGCGGGGTCGAGATACTGATCGTCAGCCTTCACGTTGACCACCTCTGAGATGAACATGTCGTGTGACCCCAGCCGCATGATCTCTTTGACGCGGCACTCAATGCAGACCGGACTCTCTTCGATGAGTGGCGCCCCTACAACGGAAGCCTTGCCAACCGTCAGGCCCATTTCCGCGAACTTGTTGTAATCTCTCCCGGAGCGGACGCCACACCAATCGGTAGCCCGTGCCAGGGCCTCCGTCGTGAGGTTGATCACGTACTCGCCTGCACGCTTGATGATTTCATAGGAGTGGCGTGACGGCCTCACGGAGATGTAGCACATGGGCGGATCGGAGCAGATGGTGCCCACCCAGCTCACGGTAATGATATTATGTTCGTCGGGATTGCTGCCGCAGCTTATCAGTGCTGCAGGCAGGGGGTAAATCATTGTACCCGGTTTCCAGTCCTGTTTCATATTTCTTGACAGCCGATATCCACCTTCCGGCGTTTTGTTTGCATGTTTAAACGTTCATATCTACAAACGTATACACGTTCAAACTTAAATCAGTTCAATTTCCTCTTTCCGAACCTTTAGTTCACAGTAATGGCACTGAAGTTCTACCTTTTCCTTGTCTATCACATGAAACCGGGTTTTCATCGGTTCGTTGTTTGTGATACATTTCGGATTGTTGCATTTCACGATCTCGATGATCTCATCGGGAAGCACAACCTTTTTCTTTTCCACGACATCGAAGTTGCGGATGATATTCAGGTTCACGTTAGGAGCAATAAGTGCGATGCGATTGATCTCATCTTCCCGGAAAAATTTATCGGAAACTTTAATCAGTCCCTTCTTGCCAATTTTGTTGCTGTTGAGGTTGTTGCCTATCGTGATGCGATTATCCAGCTTCTGTAGCTGAAGCAGTGAGACCACTTTGAAAACCGCGTCGGTAGGGATGTGATCGATGGCTGTTCCGTTTTCGAGTGCAGCAACCTGTAATTCTTTTCTCATCATAATTCCGTGTTACGTTATTTCACCTCAATATCCATCAAGTCACAGATGACAGCCTGGCGGGTATACATTCCATTTTTGGCCTGTTGGAAATAGTAGGCTTTGGGATTGTCGTCCACATCCTGACTGATCTCCTTCACCCGGGGAAGCGGATGCAGTACCCGCAGGTTTTCCTTCGAATCATCCAGCATATCGTTATGCAGCACGTACACGTTCTTTACTTTCTCATACTCCATCAGGTCCGTAAAGCGTTCTTTCTGTACACGGGTCATGTACAGTATGTCGGCGCTGTTGATTGACTCGGGAGAAAAGTCGGTAAACTCGTTGTACGCAATTTGCTTTTGGTCACAGAATACTTTGTATTTGTCGGGGATGTGCAACTCCTCGGGCGCAACGAAGTTAAAAGTGGGAGAGAAATGCGATAGCCCCTGGATGAGTGAATGCACGGCACGTCCATATTTCAGGTCACCCACGATGGTTACCGTGAGGTTTTCCAATGTACCCTGTGTCTCGTAGATGGTGAACAGGTCGAGCATCGTTTGTGTGGGATGCTGATTGGATCCGTCACCGGCGTTGACAACCGGAATGGGGGATATTTCCGAGGCATAGCGTGCCGAGCCTTCGAGGTGGTGCCGCATGATGATCAGGTCGGCATAATTGCCGACCATCATGATGGTATCTTTCAGCGACTCCCCCTTGGTGGAGCTGCTGGTAGCTGCATCGGAGAAGCCAATGATGCGTCCCCTGAGCCTGTTGACAGCGGTTTCAAAGCTGAGGCGTGTGCGTGTGGAGGGTTCAAAGAAAAGCGTGGCACACACCTTTCCTTGTAACAGATCACGATCGGGTTGTTGTTTAAATCTGGACGCACTTTCGAGGATCCGAAAAATATCGTCCCGGCTATAATCATCAATATTTACCAAGCTTTTGGGATGCATGAGTCTGTCTGTTTTGTAATGTTTTTTCTGAATGTGAAAGCCCTGTCTCGTGTGACAAAAATCTAAAAAAGGATCAGACTTCCAGATCTACGTCGAACAGTTCGTGCCAGGGTAATCCTTGCTTGTTAAGCTGTTCCATAAACGGATCGGGATTGAATTCCTCCACGTTATAAACACCCGGTTTTTTCCAAAGGCCTTTCAAAAACATCATGGCACCGATGGTGGCCGGAACGCCGGTCGTGTAGCTCACTCCCTGGGCGCCGGTTTCTTTGTAGGCTTCCTCGTGACTGCAGTTGTTATAGATGTAATAAGTACGTTCTTTTCCATCTTTCATTCCACGGATGCGGCAGCCGATAGAAGTCTGTCCGGTATAGTTTTCTCCCAGCTCACCCGGATCGGGAAGCACTGCTTTCAGAAATTGTATGGGGACGATCTTCTGCCCGTTGTATTCTACTTCATCGATGCGTGCCATGCCGATGTTTTGGATTACCCGTAAGTGGGTGAGGTATTCCTGTCCGAAGGTCATCCAGAAGCGGGCACGCTTCAGGGTGGGGAAGTTTTTTACCAGCGACTCCAGCTCCTCGTGATAGATCACATAGGAATCTTTTGGTCCGATCTCAGGGTAGGTGAGGGGTTTGTGGATTTCATGGGGTTCTGTTGTCACCCATTCTCCGTTTTCCCAGTACTTTCCTTTTTGGGTTACTTCGCGAATGTTGATTTCGGGATTGAAGTTGGTGGCAAATGCCTTGCCATGATCTCCTGCGTTGCAGTCCACAATATCGAGATAGTGTATTTCGTCGAAATGATGTTTGGCAGCATAGGCTGTGAAGATGCTGGTTACACCCGGGTCGAAGCCACAGCCCAGAATGGCTGTAAGGCCAGCTTTCTCAAATCTTTCGCGGTAAGCCCATTGCCATTTGTATTCAAATTTGGCTTCGTCTTTCGGCTCGTAGTTGGCCGTATCGAGGTAGTTCACCCCCGCCTCCAGGCAGGCCTCCATGATGGTGAGATCCTGATAGGGCAAAGCCACATTGATCACGATCTCCGGCTTGAATTTGTGGAAGAGTGACACCAGTTCCGGCACGTTGTCGGCATCTACCCTCGCTGTATGAATGGTGACCCCTGTGCGCCGTTTTACGTCTTCTGCAATGGCATCACATTTGCTTTTTGTGCGGCTGGCCAGCATGATATCCGTAAATATCCGGTTGTTCTGTGCTACCTTGTTGGCAACTACTGTTCCCACACCTCCGGCACCAATGATAAGTACTTTTCCCATAAGTGTCTTTTTATTTTGCAGTTAATTGATTTTCTCCTTTGTGCATCTTGCTTCAGATAATTGTCGAACGCTCTGTCAGCTGCATGCAGATTTCCTACAAATATACAATGAATCTGTGAATCCAGAGAAAAATGGAATTAAAAAAAGCAGGTTTGGGAAAAAGCGTTAATAATTTTATCTTTGTAATATTAACGACCAAAACTTAAAGATCATCCTTTCTATGAACGAAGAAAAAATAGAACAGATTTCCCGCTCCACCAATGCAATCAGCGACTGGTCAATACAATTTCTCAAAAATCTTGGTATTTCCGATAACTGGGTAAAGTATATCAACCTGATTTTTTTGATCTTTGTCGTTGTCGTACTTGTGTTTGTGGTTCAGTACCTCACACGGGTTATTTTGCAGGCCATCCTAAACCGCTCGGCAAAGCTATCCCGTGCGGAAATATTGAAAAACCTGTCTGTCAGGAAATTTCCCCATTTTCTTGCCATGATCGTTCCATTCAGTCTGGTAAAGGGAGCCATACCCATTATTTTTGATCAATTTCCGAAGACAATGGTTTTTGTGGATAAATTGGCCGACATCTACCTGATATTTTATGTTATATGGCTTATCATGTCGGTTATCAATGCTTCAGCCGACACCTTCCGGATGAAGCCGAACCTGATGGATAAACCCATTGACAGCTATGTACAGGTCGTGAAAATTATTTTGAATATCATCGGCTTCGTCGTCCTTTTTTCAATCCTTACAGGACAGAATCCTACTGTCATCATCACAGGGCTTGGAGCCGCTTCTGCCATCCTGATGCTCATATTTAAAGACACCATATTGGGCTTCGTAGCCAGCCTGCAGGTGTCGGCAAATGATATGGTACGGATTGGAGACTGGATTACGATGCCCAAGTATGGTGCCGATGGAGACGTGATCCAGATTACACTTTCCACCGTGAAGATTCGTAATTTCGACAAGACCATCACGACCATTCCCCCCTATACACTGGTGTCGGATTCATTTCAGAACTGGCGGGGTATGCAGGATGCAGGTGGAAGGAGACTCAAGCGGGCTGTGTTTGTGAAGCAGTCGACCATTCGGTTTATCCGCGATGAAGAACTGGAGAAACTCGGGAAGATTCAGTATATCTCAGAGTACATTCGTACACGCAGCAAAGAAATTGATGACTATAATAAAGAATCGAAAGCTGATAAGTCGCTGGCTATCAATGGTAGGAACCTGACTAACATGGGGGTCTACCGTCATTACATAAAAAACTATTTAAGCAATCACCCCCATGTCCACAAGGAAATGCTGATGTTGGTACGTCAGCTGCAACCCACTTCGAAAGGACTCCCGCTGGAGCTCTATTTCTTTACAAATACAACAAACTGGCTGCAATATGAGGATATCTCGTCCGATGTCTTTGACCATATTACGGCTGCAGCCCGTTATTTTGATCTTGAGCTTTACGAAGATATTTCGAATCCTGTGATGGCTTCGGTATGCAGTGAACGCTGAAAAGGCGTACATTGCACTATAAAAGATCCATTTTATTCCCAAATGAGATCAATTTGTCCTCAGGATGGGTAAAATTTGTCCTCAGGATGGGTAAATTGGATATCAAGTGAATTAAATTATTTACCTTTGTATTCAAAACTCTGAATTCGGAAAATTAAAGCAGGATATTCAGAATAGAGAGTGCATACTTATCACAGTTGTTCAGGGTTTCGGTAACCCCGCCAGTTCTGTGATACTCCAATAAGTAAATGAAAAAGATGAAAAGATTGTATAGCGTTTTTACCGGAACAGGCAGCTATGTGCCTACAAAGCAGATCAAGAATGACTATTTTCATACGTATGAGTTTTATGATTCGACGGGAGAAAAACTGACAACCCCCAACGAGGAGATCACCCGTAAGTTTGAAGAGATCACCACGATTGCCGAGCGCCGTTATGCCGAAGATGACCAGGTGACGACTGATCTGGCACTTGTGGCTTCCGAGAGGGCTCTGGAGGCAGCTGGCGTGGAGCGGGAAGAACTCGATTACATCATTTTTGCACACAATTTTGGTGAAACGAAGGTGGATAATGTACGCATGGATGTCTTGCCAACGTTGGCTGCCCGTCTGAAACAAAAGCTGGGTATCGCAAACCCCTCGGCTGTGGCTTATGATGTGTTGTATGGTTGTCCCGGATGGATCCAGGCCGTGATTCAGGCTGATTACTATCTTCGTTCGGGCGAGGCGAAAAAAATATTGGTGGTGGGTGCAGACGTGTTGTCGCGTGTAGCGGATCCGCACGACCGTGACAGCATGATTTATGCAGACGGCGCCGGAGCAGCCGTTATGGAAGCACGTGAGAGCGATGAGCCCGTCGGCATCATGGGACACAACTCACGCAGCGATGCATTGGATTATGTGAATATGCTCCATATGGGGTATTCTTATAATCCTGCATTGGCAGAGAAAAAAGATTATTACCTGAAGATGAATGGGCGCCGTCTGTATCAGTATGCGCTTGAGAATGTACCCAAGGCTATAAAGGCAGGTCTCGACAAGCTGCAGCTGCATATTAACCAAATCAGCAAGGTGCTTATCCATCAGGCAAACGGAAAGATGGACGATGCCATTCTGTCCCGGTTGTTTAAGCTTTATAACATGAAGGATATGCCGGAAAGCATCATGCCAATGACTATTTCCTGGCTTGGCAACTCTTCGGTTGCCACCGTACCCACGTTGCTTGATCTGGTTACCCGCAGAAAGATGGACGGGCATGACCTGAAGAGCGGCGACAACATTGTGCTGGCTTCGGTGGGTGCAGGAATGAATATTAACAGCATCGTCTACAGGATCCCTTAGTGGCTTGTTAGTCTGTTTCCTGTAGGCTAAGTCGATACACGTTTGATTCCCTTTGAGTGAATCCCATTTTCCGGTATAGCTTGTTGGCTGCTATCCGGGCCGGGTGGGAGGTGAGATCGATCTTTAGGGCTCTTTTTTTGCGGGCCAGTTGGATGGCGTAAGAGATCAGTGCTTTTCCCACCCCTTTTCCACGGGCGTCTTTGTCAACAACCACATCTTCAATATATGCCTTCGGCCCCGTAGGAATGTGGTAAAAAACAAGTGTGAGTGTGCCGATTACGTCCTCATTTTCGGTGGCGACAAGAAGACAGGTGTCTTCCGACCGGATTACCTGTTCCAACTCCTCAAACGAAGGATATGTCTCTTTCCCCGTTAGCTGGGGCATGAGTCTCCTGAAATCAGATACTACGCTCTCGTCTATGCGGGTGATTCTGTCAATTTTCATACAATATTTAACTTAAATGATATCCCTGACTGTTTAGTTCCGATGCGCGGAACAGGGTGTATAATTCTTTTTGTAGCGGATAATCCCAACAACCGAGGCTATGGAATATTTCGCCTCCGAAACCCGATTTGAACTTATACAGACCGAACAACGGATGGTGGGGGTCGGGCGAGGGAGAAATGCCGAACATGTCATATTCGGTACATCCTGCCACTTTCGACCGGCAGATGGCTTCCCATTGTAGCGCGTAGGTTGCCATTAAGTTTCGTTGTCCGGAAGAGGATGCTCCGTAAAGGTAGGAGGCTCTGTGTTTCGTGATTACCAGAAACATGGCTGCCAGAGGTTTACCCTCTTTTTCCGCAATCAACAGGCTTACATCGGCCGGCGAGCGGGTCTCGTCGGCCCGGGCTGTCAGCACTGCCTCAAAATATTTCAGGTCGTTGAGAAGAATGTGGTTTCTGGCAGCAGTTTCTTTATAGAGCTCATACCAGACATCGATTCCCTCCAGTCCCATTGCTTTAACGATTACTCCTCTTCGATGGGACAAACCTATGTTGTACCTTGTTTTGGGTTTCATCTTTTTGAGAAGCGTTTCCCTGTTGAGTGTTAAATCCAGATAAACCGTATTTGCCGGTAGGATATTGGAATGGGCTTTTTTAAAATTCCAGTTGTGCGTGTTGAAGTTGAAGCGAAATTCCTGTGTTGGACTATCAGGTTCCCCTCTCCAAACGCCATTTTCGTCATAATTATCTTTCTCTTTGGCCCAGTAGGATTCCCAGCAGAGATCGTACCGAATGAGAATGCAGCTTTTCGGCAGGTAGGAGCGTAGGGATTCTGAAAGCTCTTCCAGAAACATCCCCTGTAGCTCGTCGGCAGGCTCCAGCTCGGGACCGTAAGGAACATAGGCCACAGTGTGATATCGGTCTATTTGCTGCAGTATGATCAGCACGTCGGAGATGATTGCTGGCTGGTTACTGGTGGCGAGGAGGAGATCCGACTTCCTCGAGGTGAAGTTGATGGCAATGGTGTTTGCACCGAGAGAAGATTTCACGGCCGACCAGAAAGCCGTTTGTTGTAAAATGGGTGTGGCGTAAAGTTCATCGGTGTCCTTGGGACGAATATTCGTTAGCATACTTTTATCAGGGAAACGAGCAAAAGGTAAACGCTAAAAATCGTTGGAACGAGTGCTAGTAAGCCTACCTTCTGCATTTTAAACCTGCGAAGGTAGTCAAAAAAAATCAATTTCCAATGCTTCCGGCAGGAATGGAAAGCCCGGCATGCCTTGTGTTTTTATCCGGGATCAGAAAACATCGGGTTCGGCTTTTGCCGCAGTGGCGGTAACGCTGCGGAAATCCCGGTCGAAGTGATTCAGAAGCATTTCTATCATTTTGCTATGAAATGCAGTATAGAGCCGGGAGGTAATATGTTTTCTGTCTTTTCTTTTTAACAGGCCGAAACGCAATTGATTTTCATCTACCCATATCTGGGGTTTAAAAAAAGCTTCGTTCTTCCACAACAGGGAGCCATAGGTGATGCGCCCGTCGTCAGTGCGTACCCACTTGTCTGCTTTCTTGCTGTCGATCAATTCGTAAATTCTGTCGAGCAGCAAATCCGGTTGATCTGTATGGATGATGATGGCCATTTCGAATGATTTATTGTCCGTTTCTGTAGCTGTCAATGGCTTTTTTCACCGATCCGTGAATCATCAGCAGGTTCTTAGCCTGTTCATAATTGAGCGAGAGCTCGTCCACAATCATGCGTGTACCCCTGTCCACCAGTTTCTGGTTGGTGAGTTGCATGTTCACCATGCGGTTGCCTTTTACCCTGCCCAGTTTGATCATGGTGCTGGTTGTGATCATGTTCAGCACCAGTTTTTGCGCTGTCCCTGATTTCATGCGCGTGCTACCGGTGACGTATTCCGGGCCTACGATCGGTTCAATTTTGATCTCTGCTTCTGCTGCCACGGGAGAGTCCGGGTTGCAGCTGATTGCGGCAGTGAGGATGCCCTTCTCACGTGCGCGACGCAATGCTCCGATGACGTAAGGGGTGGTGCCCGATGCGGCAATTCCCACCAAAACGTCGTCTTCGTTGATTTTATGTTCCATCAGGTCCTCCCAGCCCTTTTCCATATTATCTTCCGCTGCTTCCACCGGATTACGCAGGGCATTGTCCCCTCCGGCGATCAGCCCGATTACATAGCTGTTGGGCATGCCGAAGGTGGGAGGTATCTCGGAGGCATCAAGTACCCCGAGCCTGCCGCTGGTTCCTGCACCCAGGTAAAAAAGACGTCCCCCGCGACGCATGCGTTCGACGGTACCGGTGACCAGCCTCTCTATCTCAGGAATGGCCTTTTGAACGGCGATCGCCACCTTCTGGTCTTCGGCATTTATCTCTGTCAACAGTTCCAGAACCGATTTTTTTTCCAGATCGTTGTAGTGCGAAGGTTGTTCTGTAATTTTTACAAATGTCATATGGTGGGTCTCAATGTTTAGTGTCAGATTATCAGCGAGTTACTTCAGGTGGCTCCCTCCCGGCCTTTGCCGGTTGATAAAAACGAATCAGTCCTGGCATGGGAGATTGTGCAATTTCTCCGATCCCGATATTTTTTTGATGTGCCACTTCCTTCAACAGGTCGGCGTAATGCCAGGCGATTGATCCTACAAAATTAACCTTATTTTTTTGATAATTGTACTGCATGACGTTTCTATCGAAGAAATCAGAAAAACTCCGGGTAACAATACGTCGAATGTGTGGAACATCGAGGTGCTTCATCAGGAAGGGTGCGAGCCCTGCCAGAAAACGGCTGGGAAAGGGTTGACGGTATACCTTGTCGATGATTGAGGCTGTTGTAAGCCCGTATTCATTCAGAAAAGCATCTTTCAACCCTTCCGGAAGCTGGTTCTTCAATGCATCACTCACCAGCTGCTTGCCCAGTGAGGCGCCGCTTCCCTCGTCACCAAGTATAAATCCGAGCGGGGAAATCTGCTTTACAATTTCTTTTCCGTTCCATTCGCAGGAATTGCTGCCGGTACCGAGGATGCAGGCAATTCCCGCTTCGTGTCCGCAGAGACTGTGCGCGGCCGCAATAAGGTCGCTATACACACAGATTGTTTCGGCGGGAAACGATTGGGATAGGGCATTTTTCACGAGGGGGATTTTTTCCGGGATGCAGCCCGTACCATAGAAATGGATCGATCGAACTTTTTTTTCTTTCAGCAGGGGATAGACGTGCAACCTGACCTCCTCTGCAATTTCCTCTTCGGACTGATATACCGGGCTGAATCCTTTTGTCGAAAATTGCTGCACGATCTGACCTCCGTGTGTCAGGCACCAGTCGGTCTTGGTGGCACCGCTGTCGGCGATCAGGATATTCTTCCCCGATTGTGAATAATTCATGCTGTTTGATTGTTTTGGTGTGATAAACCGCTCTTCGCCATTTATAGTTTGATATAAATATTTTTTTTGTAGAGAATATATCCAAAGAGCCAGCAGAACGTGACGAACAGCAATGCGTAAAGCAGCGATCCGAAATAATCTCCTGCCCAGGGGTGCAGCAACACTTCGTAAGTAAACCCTTTGATGGAAATTGCCTCTCCCTGCCAGTTAATCCGGATGTTGGAAACCAGATTGGCCATCACACCGGCAAAAACATATACAATGAGCGGATTCACCCCGAAGGCGTGAAAAAAGCGGCACCATCGTTCTTTCTGATGGATATCGATGATCCAGATCAGCAGTCCCAGCAGTTGTGCGGCAAAACCGGTGGTGGCAAGTACGAAGGTGGGGCTCCATATCTTCTTGTTGATGGGACATCCGTATTGCAGGAGTAACCCCGAGAATGCCAGTAGGGTACCCCATATCAGCAATTTCTCCACCCGGGTGTGGTTGTCTTTGTTTTCGACGATCAGTTTACCAGATAGAAATCCGATCAGTACATGGGCAATGGAAGGGAGGGTGCTGAGCAACCCTTCGGGATCGAATGCGATGCGTACTCCTTCCGGTGTGGTGTCCCTATACATGTGGGTGGGTCCCAAAAATGCCTTGTCCACCACTGCGATGATATTTTCTTCCGACATCTCAAATCCTTTCCCGAATCGAAGGATCAGGTAGTATCCCAGGAGCAGGATGCCAATTACCCACGGCAGCAGTTTGCTCTTCACCAAAACAGACGCTAGAGCGGAAAAGCCATAGGCCAGCGCCAGTCGCTGCAGCACACCCAGTATGCGGAGGGTGTCGAAATGAGATGCCGCTACACCGAATGGTTCCCCGGAAGCAAGTCCGCGTGTGAGCTGCCCGAACCATCCCAGTGCCAGTCCAATTACGAAGATAAGGATAGTGCGCCGCACAATTTTCCATACGGCTGCTTTGGAGGGTTTAAAGTTGAATTTCCGCAGAGACATGAAGGTGGAGACCCCCATGATAAACATGAAGAAGGGAAATACCAAATCGGTGGGCGTAAGCCCGTGCCATTGAGCATGTTTGAGCGGTGCATAGGTATAACTCCATGAGCCGGGATTATTGACCATGATCATGCCGGCAATGGTGATGCCGCGGAGAATGTCGAGCGACAGGAGGCGGTTGCCCTGTTTGGCAGAAAGCGTTGCATTCATAGAAGAAAATTAATATTTGTATGTTTACGACAGATACGGATCTTTCACAGGGATAGTCAAAAAACGCAAGCTTATCGGCGGTAAAGATAATACTTCTTGCTCAATTTTCTGAATGGCTCCTCGTCTTTGGTCCAGTAGGTGCGGATCTCTTCGAAGCGGTGATTTAGGCTGAACGCGAGTCTGATCTGATTTTCACCTTGATTTTCTGGGCAACAGCCGTCGTGTGGAACATCAGCGCACAGAGTATCACGACGAAAAACAACCCTGGTTTGGGGGACCTTGGTATGTTAGTTTTCATAATCCAGACTTTAATCCTGTTAAATAATAAATATGATTCGCTCGTTTAAGCTGCGTCCGGCTCTCCTTTTTTAGATCTGCCAAAGCCGGGGTCTACCTTCATAAAGGGGATCAGCACCAGTGTGGGAATCGTGAGGAGCATGATCAGGATGAAGAAATGCTGGTATCCCAGCTGTTCCTGGATCCATCCGGCAGCCATGCCGGGTAGCATCATTCCCAAAGCCATGAATCCCGTGCAGATGGAATAGTGGGCTGTTTTGTGATCACCCTGAGAAAAATAAATCAGGTATAGCATATAGGCGGTAAACCCGAAGCCGTACCCTAGCTGTTCCACAGCTACGGCCGCATTCACCCAGAAAATGTTTTCGGGCTGATAAAATGCAAGGTAGAGGTATGCCGCATGAGGGAGGGTAATGGCCAGTGCCATGGGCCAGAGCCAATACTTAAGGCCCTGACGCGAAGCCACAATTCCGCCGATGATTCCGCCCAGGGTGAGGGCAATCACACCCACCGTGCCATAGGTGATGCCCACTTCGGAAGTGCTTAGCCCCAATCCACCCACTTCGCGGCTGTCAAGCAAAAAGGGCGATGCCATCTTAACGAGCATCGCTTCGGACAGCCTGTATAATAACATGAAAGCAATGGCCAGCCTTATCCCCTTTTTTGTGAAAAAAGATTTAAAGGTATTTCCAAATTCTGTCACTACCTCCCGGGGTGTACGGGCTGACTTTCCGGTATCAGCATGTGGGTAGGGCAAGACAAAACGATGGTACACAAAAAATGCCAGGAATAGACCTGCCAGGATGAAGAAGGTGAGACTCCAGGCATAAGGAATCCTGCCGGTCGATTTTTCCAGGAATCCTGCCAATACGACCAGCAATCCCTGGCCGGTGATTGAGGCAAAGCGATAGAAGGTACTGCGGATGCCCACGAAGAAGGACTGTTGCGAGTCGTCCAGTGCGAGCATGTAAAAGCCGTCGGCAGCTATGTCGTGTGTGGCCGAACTGAAAGCCATGAGCCAGAAGAAAGCAAGCGAGGCCTGCAGGTAGAACGGCGAGGGAAGAGTAAAGGCTACCCCCGCCAGTCCGGCACCAATCAGCAGCTGCATGGAGACGATCCACCATCGTTTTGTTTTCAGGATATCCACAAAAGGGCTCCAGAAAGGTTTGATTACCCAGGGTAGATACAACCAGCTTGTATACAGAGCTATTTCCGTATTGGAGAGCCCAAAACGTTTGTACATGATCACCGAAACGGTCATTACGGCCACGTAGGGTAATCCTTCCGCGAAATAGAGCGTGGGTATCCATGTCCAGGGATTGCGGAATGTGACTTTCTGTTGCTTGTTCATACTTATTCTCTTGTTTGTTTTGTACTCATCTCCTTTTTGTTGTCGCTTTCAATAATGAACAACTGTTTTGGTTTGAGGAAAGTAGTGTGCTAAAATCTGATCACAGGTATATCCCTGCTCCGCCATCATGGCAGCGCCTATCTGGCACAAGCCCACTCCGTGACCCCAGCCTGCACCTGTGAGTGTAAATTTTTGCGGGATCCCCTCATCGTTTTCCTCTTCAGCATCCACTACGAAGGCGGAACTGTAGAGATGTGAGGAGGAGAGGGTACGCCGTATTTCCAATTCCTTGCCGATGATCATCACGCGTTTTGTCCCGATGATCCTGATCCGGAGGATGCGTCCTGAGGCACCCCGCTCTAGGGGTTGCAGGTCGATAATTTCACCGTAGTCGATGCCGGAGCGTTCCCTGATCAGCCGGCTGAGTTCCTCCTGCGAGTAGACCACTTTCCACCGATAGAAGTCGGCCGTCTCCTGGTCGTAGTCGTTTAGTACTTGCCTGAGTACAGCAGCATCCTGTGTGTTGCAGAAGGCGGGAGGTATTGAGCGAATCCATGCTTCGGCATGCTCTTCGAGGGTAAGATCGGGTAGGGGAGAATTACCGGTAAAATCAGCTTTTCCCTGCAGGTAGGGATGCACGGTGGGTTCCCACACATTTTCGAAGGCCTCCGTTACGCCGCCGCAGCATTTTGAGAAGCGGGCATCGCAGATGGCGTCGTTGTAGGTAATCACCCGACCGCGTGTCTCGTCGATTACTTTATTCACCAGTGCGGTCGTTTGCCGGGTGATGCCCTGGTAACGCTGGCAGTGGTCATCGGCACAGACATCGAACCGGTCGTGATCCTCCCGGTCATACCAGCGGATGATCTCGGTGGAAGTGACAAACGAGGTCCGGTAGTCGACCTTAACATCCTTGTTTTTCTTTATCTGTGCCAGCAGCCAGCTACGGGAGATGACGGCGTGTGCCTTCAGCAACTCTTCGGAGCTGGTGGCGTTCATCTCGGAAGAGATGACGCTCTTGAGGTAATCCTCCAGGGAGACGGTGTTGATGGCAGTGATGCCGTTCTTTTCAACAATAAACTTCAATCCTCCCTGAAAGCGTTGATTTTCTTTACGTTGCCAATGAAAGTCGACACCTATCACCACCTCTTTTAGTTCGAAGGAATCGTCGTGAATCTGATCCGGTTCGAAGGTGATTTCTTCGTATATTTTCCCTTCAAAAACTATTTTTCCGCCGGATATGTCCAATGAATAATCGCCCGGGGGAAACGGCTTTTCCTTCAGTTTATATGTGGAGAGCAGGGTGAAACGGATTTTAGCCTGCTCCAGGATGATTCCCACATGGATGAGCGGTTCGTTCATCTGCGTCTCTTTCTGGCCTGTAGTTCCCATGTCCTGATCCTGTCTTTATAGAGGTTGTGAGCATTCATCTTCGCAACGTCGAGTGAGGCGTCGCTGTTATCTTCCCAGCGGCGGCAAAGGTAGAGCACGTCGTAGATCCGTCCGATCCGATAACGACGGGAGATGTTCAGTCCCAGGGCATAATCTTCGCCGTAGCTGGTGTTGGGCACCTTGATCTCCCGCAGTACCGGCGTATAGAAAGCCCGCGGAGCACCGAGCCCGTTGATGCGCAATGCGTTGTTCCGTCCATTTTCGGGTGTCCACTCCCGGTGGTCGATGATGCCGGGAGGGATCATCTCCATGTTGAAGTTGGTCATCTGATAGGTCCCCACCACCATGGCACACTGCTGTTCGTAAAAGGCATCGACAATCTTTTGCAGCGTGTCATCCCCGCTGTATACATCATCGCTGTCGAGTTGCACGGCAAACTTGCCGCATTGTCCGTGGTGTACGCCCATGTTCCAGCACCCACCGATGCCCAGGTCGTCTCTCTCCGGGACGATGTGTATCAGTCGTTTGTCATTATTGAACTCCGCGATGGCTTCCGTGGTGCCGTCTGTGGAGTGATTGTCTACGACGATCAGGTTAAAAGAAAAACCGGTTTTTTGTCTCAGCACCGAGGAGATGGCGTCACGGACAGTTCTGATGCGGTTGCGCACCGGGATGATGACCGATGCCTCTACCGGAAAGATACCTTTGTTAAGTTCAATGTTCCCGAATTTGGGTTCCAGGTAAGCGCCCACATCTTTCAGGTGCTGCGTGCAGGCCTGTTCCATCTCTAACTGGGCCTGTCGATTTTTGGGGTCGACATAATCGAATATTTTTTCTCCCGATGCACGTGTATCCTCTTCTATCTCGGTGTAGAGGTACTCGTTGACATGCACGAGTGGGTTCTTCTGCGACACCTTGAGCCTGAGGTCGTAGAGGCCGGCAAACGTGTAGTTTTCGCTTTTCATTCTCCTGACCGCTTTCTTCAGTGCCTTCGCATTGTAGAGGAGCAGTGAGCCGAAGTTGAAGTCGTCGCGCAGACTGCCCTCCTGGTAGTCGATCACCGGATGGTTTGTCTTATCCCCGTTGCTGATGGCGTAGTAGTCGGCATAGACCATTCCGGCCTGCGTATCTTCCGCGATACGGGTCATTCGTTCAAGTGCGAAGTAACCGGGTCTCAGCACGGTGGACTTCTGATAGATGAGCGTGTAGTCGGTATTCGATTTCTGCGCGATCTTTTTTATCGTGGCACTGCTGTGGAGCGTGTCGATGGTGATATTGCCACACCCCTTGATTGTTTCCTTGCTATTGTCGGGCGTAAGCAAATAGATCTTGTCTATCGACTCCGATTGTCTGAGTTCTTCCACCGTTTTCTTTGCCTGTTCAGGTTCTGAGAAGAGGATAAATGCGTTTATTTTTTTCATATGATAGTTGATTCACTGATTTGATGATTTGCCGATTTATTAATTGTCAAATTGTCGAATTCTTTAATCATCGAGTTTGTTAATCTTCGAATGCCTCCAAAATATTTTTCAGCAGTCTGTTCCGGTTCTCCTGGCCTTTGATGGCTTCTATCGGAAAACCCAGGATGCAGCTGTTATACTTTTCACCCTGATAGAGGATGCCTGCACTCAGGTTGTTCTCCGCGTAGCGAAACACGGTGAATACATTATTGTCTGCCGGTTCGATGGCGTCAGGGTGTTCCACCACGTAGCTCTCGCTGTTCAGCTTATGGTAGTATCGGTAATGTCCCGTGAGGGAGGTGAAGGGTGAGGGTACGGCCTTGACATGTCCGGTCACTGCACCGTTGTTGTTGCGCCATTTGTATTTGAGGGTGTTTTGTGCCCACTCCCGGTCCTCTTTTATTGCGTATGGGTTGTCCCACAGGTCGGTACCGACAAACGCACCACTGACGATGATGTTGCCGCCTCCGCTACAAAAACGGGTGATGGCTTGCTGCTGTATGGGAGAGAAAGTTTTAAATCTGGGTGGCTTTGCTCCGCGGGCCACTTTCCATTCCCGTTGTTTGCCGAGGATCCAGTCGACCGTCTGATAATCGGACAGGTCAACCGTTCCGTTCTCCACGGCCGATGCGGCACAGGAGACGAAAGAGTATCCCGCCTCAGAGAAAGCTTGCCCGTGCACAAAGGGATAATCGAAGCTGTTGCCTGCAATCCGGCTTGTTTCATAGTCGGCATTGCTGTCGCCGAAACCCGGAGCGTCATCGTCCATCCAGGGGATGACACGCCGGAACTCATGCTGTTGTCCGGTAAAATGATAATCAGCGATATAGGGAACGCCGTTGTCCACGTTTCCCGCGAAACCGGCGATGCTGTCCTCCGAAGCGGTGAAGCTGTGCGGTGCCGAGACACGGGTGAAGCCGTTTACGATCAGCGCCTCTCCCTTTTGATCTGGCTTTCGGCAGAGCGAAAGTGTCTCCGACGGGAAGCTTTTACCTCCCTCGTTCACGGCCACCACCCTGAAACTGTAGATATGATCCTTCCGGATTTTTATGCTGTAGTTGTTATTGTTTACCAGCGTGCCGTTATCAAAGCCGCCGCCATTGAGGCGGGTATATACAATATATTGTGCGGGAGCTGCAGAGGGTTCCGAGGGATCGGGCGCCGGCTGCCACGTGAGCAGCGCTTCCGTCTCACCGGTGAAGCGTGCGGTGAAGTCTTTCACCGGCAATGGCTGTACCACATAGGGGCGGTTATATTGGGTGGCGAGAAATTTCAACATTCCCTTGTAGATAGAGCGGCCAACGGTAAAGCGAAAGGTGGGATCAAGCCCGTAGCGCATGTCGGCGAAGTTTTGGTGGGAAAGCAGTTCCAGCAGCATGGTCGGCACGTTGGGTATGCGTGCTTCCGCATAGGAGCGATTCCAGAGATGACGGCGTGTCCAGTCCGGTTCGAAGTCACGACGGATATCGTTTACGACCTCCTCCATGATTAGCTCCGTCAGGTCGCGTGACGCCCATCGTGAACGGCCGTTTTCGAACTGTTCGTTGTTGTGATGCGTCATGTAGATGCCCAGTGTGCCGACGATGGTGTCGCCCCGGAGAGTACCAGCATCGGTATGGAAAGCAAAGGCCAGGTCCAGGGGGATGTGGAGTCCTTCGGCCTTGGGTAGTACGGCTGATCCTCCGGCCAGCCAGTTGACCCATACACCGCGGCTGGCATAGTCGTCCGTGTAATCATTCTTCCCCTCGCTCCGGTTGTAGATCGAGTCGGGCACCCCTGCCCACTGCATCCAATAGCGGGCACCCTCCGCATATCGTGGGTAGCCACTTGTTTCAGGGGTGTATTTTATTTTCGACACCAGCGTCTCTTTGCAGGTCAGGCTGTCGGAACTTTTGGTGTTCTCCTTGTCGAATCCTCCGGAGTGGGGCATCCGGGCGATGTTTCCCATCCCGCCACCGATCTTTACGGCATCGGCCGTTACAATCTTTCCGGAACGCCTGCTTTTGTTGGAGAGGGTGATCCTGTGGTCGCTCCCTGTGTCGAAAAGGAAACTGCCGAGGTAGATCCAGGTGCCCCCACCCATCTGCTGGTTCACCAGAAAATCGGTTTTCCCCCCGGCATGAAACACGGTGTAGAGGGCATCGTCGCTGCTGTTCTTCACCGTCTGGTAGGAGACATAGACTCCATATTCACCTTTCTCCGGCACTTCGGCTCTCCAGGTGGCCACAGACTCGGCACCTCTCGAGACGGTTCTTGTTTGTCGTGCCGTGCCCATCCGGAAGGGATTTTCGCCATCGAGGTAGATCTCTTTGGGGTTGGCAAAGCCGGCCGAGTCTGTATCTCTCCAGGCTTCGCTGCCATTCGTCTCGATGTAGGTTGATATTCCCCTGTTACCGTTGTTGTTATCGATAATGATTTCCAGTTTATTGTAATCCCTCTCACGCGGAAGCAGCACACTGGCACCCGCATTCTCCAGCATTGGCACCAGGAAGGGTAGCACATAGCTCTGCGTGTAGAGATCCTCCACCGTCTGAAAAATGCGTGCCCGCTGCCATTCCCACCGTCCCAGCTTCTGCTCGTAATACCATCCATGGCTCTGCCAGAGGGCAATATGATTGTTTTGCAGACCTTTGGTGTCGTTTTTCGATGGATCGGAGAGTCGCGTGATGAGCGGCGTTTTCACCCGATGGGCCATCAAACGGTTTTTATCGATCTGTTTGTTACGGTAATAGTTGGGTATCAGGTGATTGATCTCCTGCTGGTCGGAGAAGACGCTGATGCGGTATTTTTTCTGTGCCTGTGGAAGATAGTAACGGATGCTGTCGTGGATAAGATGAACGAGATCCTTTCGCATGGGAAGGTAGGAGAGCGCGAGGTTGGTGTACAGCTCAATGCTTTTCTTTCTTTCGTGCAGCGCGATGCTGTCCACCTTCACAGTTCCCGGACGGAGCAGCGTCTTCCGGTAAATTTGAGTGAGTGATCTGCTAACCTGTTGTTTAAGAGAGTCATCTCTTTGGGTTTGTGATGAAAGGTGAAAAGAGAGCAGCAGGAGCAACACGACACATGGGGCTTTTACTGCATTAAATCCTTTGCGTTTTTCCCGGATGAGATTATGAAGATAAGTACGCATCAACCTGGTTACTTTTACTGAGTGATTATTGCGGTAAAGTTAGCGAAACTTACCAGAATTTCAATATGGCTACACCCTATTTTAGTCCAGTAAAAGATTGAAATCCGATACACTATCCGGTAAGGGAGACAGAGCCAGAAGTCGTCGTTACGCCAGACAAAACAGCCACAGGAACCATCCGTTCGCAGGAAAAGGGAACAGCCTATGTGACACTTTCCCAAATCCGGTAGCGAAGTTCAAATCCTTTAGGAATAAAAATAATCATGGGATCTGTTGTATACGGTACCCTTCTTGTTTCCCCGTAGATAAATTTCCCGGTCAGTTCCCTGTCTGGGCAACCCATCCGCGTAGACGCAATTTCACCGTCCGAATCAAAAATCATAAACATGTGGGGAGAAAAATTCATGTCTCCGGCATCTCCGAAAGTTACGTCGATAAGACGATGCCGATTGCAATCCACTTTTTTCGTGATACCTACAACAAGTTCTATTTTTGAATTTTCAGAGCCTGCTGGCAATTGTAATATATAACCGTCGTATTTGTCTTTAGTCAGGTCGAAAGGACGTTTTTCAAAGAGCTTATTTTCGGGATCGTGCTCAACCTGAATCATTTCGGCAACTTTCCACACGGTATGCTTCAATTCAATATCTTTTGGGAGATAAACAACCGTGGGTCTTAAACTGTTATAATCGACCAAAACCGGCATCCCACGAGCAAACTCGGTGTGCAGGCTGTCTGTTGCACATCCCAGCAACGTCTGCACCACTTCCCCTTCCGACCGGTAAATGTAGCGTAACACATCTTCATCGGCAAAAGAATCTTCTACAAACTCACCCTGTAAGCTATAATCGTTGCATTCATCCATTTGCATCGTCTTGCCCGGGACTATCTCAACGATAAATTGCGATTCATCGGGTTTCTTCGGTACTGAAATCACTTGCTTCTGGTAACCTTTCGGCTGGGGATATTTCTTTTGGATTGCTGCTATCTCTATCGAATCCAGCTGATTGGCATTGTCTGTTGACGTTGATTTTCTTTGCGAGCAGTTTGTAAACGAAGCTAAAAATGCAAGAGAAATAAAAAGAAAAAAAGTTTTGTTCATACTTGTTTTGGTCTTTAGTATAAATAAAAACGCTTTCTTATGAGTGTCCGGTGCCGTACCACGGAAGTTGCACTTGGTCTGTTGATCAGTCCGTTTTTTTAGTATAGGTCAAAAACGTATAAGGATACCGATGCTTGTCGTCGGCCTCGTGCGACTCCTTTTGAGTCAGCCTCCATTCACCGGTGTCGATTTCCGGAAAAAAGGTGTCGGCATCACTGAAAGTGTGATGGATGCGGGTCAGATAAAGCCGGTCTGCCAGTCCGAGTGTGGCACGGTATAGTTGCCCTCCACCGATAATGAAAACTTTTTCACCCTCCTTGCAGTGCGTAAGCGCCTCTTCTACCGACCGGACAACGATACACCCGGGATAATTATCTGCCGCATCGGACGTAATCACCACATTGGTGCGGTTGGGCAATGCTCCTTTCGGTAATGATTCATAGGTCTTCCGGCCCATGATTACGGCGTGTCCCGAGGTCACCTGTTTAAAATGCTTCAAATCATTGGGGAGGTGGCAAAGCAGCCCCCCCTCGCGTCCGATCCCGTTCTTTTCATCCAGCGCAACGATGATGCCGATTTCCATGCCATTGTGATTCATCATACTGCCACAGTTCCTTTTATGTGTGGATGCGGATCATAGTTCACCAGTTCGAAATCATCGAAACGGAAACCGAAAATATCCTTCACGTCAGGATTGACCTTCATTTCAGGCAATGGACGCGGCTCGCGGGAAAGTTGCAGGTTGACCTGATCAAGATGGTTCAGGTAGATGTGGGCATCGCCGAAAGTATGCACGAAATCGCCCTCCTGCAATCCGGTCACCTGGGCCATCATCTTCAATAACAAGGCATAGGAGGCGATATTAAAAGGAACCCCCAGGAAGATATCGGCACTGCGCTGGTAAAGCTGCAGGCTGAGCTTCCCGTCGGCTACGTAAAACTGAAAAAAAGCGTGGCAGGGTGGGAGATTCATGTTTGGAATGTCGGCCACGTTCCATGAGCTGACAATGATGCGGCGTGAATCGGGATTATTTTTGAGTGTGTGGACAACTTGAGAGATCTGGTCGATATGCCCTCCTTTGTAGTCGGGCCATGAACGCCATTGATAGCCATAGATGGGACCCAGATCGCCATCCTCATCGGCCCATTCATTCCAGATGCGCACGCCATTGTCGTTCAGATATTTGATATTTGTGTCACCGTTGAGGAACCAGAGCAGCTCATAGATGATCGATTTCAGGTGGAGCTTTTTTGTGGTGAGTACCGGAAATCCGTCGCTCATCCTGTACCGGCTCTGGTGCCCGAAGATGCTGATGGTACCCGTACCGGTACGGTCCTCTTTTTTCACACCTTCGTCGAGTACCCGCTGTAGTAAATCGAGATATTGTTTCATAATTTCAGTTGTCCGATGTAAGTGATTCCCTTTCGTGATCCGCAAACCATGATGGGCGGTTCCTAATCAGTTCTCAGGCAAAAATAGTTTTTTTTTCACTGAGAACAAGTGAATGTTGAAAACTAATTGACTTTGCCCTTTTTTTTGCGTATTTCTGCAATGGGGTTTTCTTCCTCAAATCACCTCTTTGCAGAACCAATCTCACTGCAAATTTGTTTAAACAGGTATCTTTGAAGTACTTTAACTATTTTACTAAACACTTATAATCAGCCTTACAACATGGATATCTCAGAATTACTAAACAGCACTATGGGGCAGTCAATCGTCCGAAATGTAGCCACGCGGCTTGGTGTAAATGAAAATCAGGCATCGGGTGCCGTGAGCATGGCTATACCTGCCATTCTTGCAGGAATGAACAGAAATGCACAGTCGGAGGAAGGTGCTGCAAGCCTTCACAACGCTTTGGAGTCGAAACATGATGGTTCACTGCTGGATAACCTTTCCGGCATGTTGCAGGGCCACCCGCAGGAATTGCAGTCGGATGGTGATGGTATTCTGGGGCATGTTTTTGGTAATAAACGCACCGCCATCGAACAAGGGATCGCTCAGAAATCGGGAATCAGTATGGACAAGATCGGACCACTGCTAGCAATCCTCGCTCCCATTGTGATGGCATACCTGGGAAAGGAGAAACGACAGACCAATACCGAAGCCGGAGGATTGGGTAATCTCCTGGGTGGACTATTGGGTGGCGCCGGTCAGTCGTCGGGACGATCCTCAGGGGGTATCATGGATATGCTGGGAGGCGTGCTCGACAAGGACGGCGACGGCAATCCGCTGAACGACCTGCTGGGTGGATTTTTAGGAGGAAGAAAATAGTTTTGTTCAGAAGAATGCACAGGATTGATTAATAACTGATAAAGTTCGTCTCCAGCGGACTTTAATCATTTGCTCCGTTAAAACTTTTCATCCTTTTTTTTGTTTAATTTTAAACGTATAGACGTTTAAGACGTCAGACAAGCAGATATACAAACTTCAAAAAATATGAAAATGAAAAGTAAAAGGTTAACTTCATTATTGGCAGGAGTCCTCTTCATTGGAACTGCACTGTTTTTATCCTCTTGTAGTGACAGCAGTGATGATATCGTGGAAACACAATGGGAAATTCAGCCATATACCGTGAACGCTTCCGAGTGGAGCTGGAGTGTCACGAACAGAAGATGGGAGGCGGTTAAACAGTTGAAATACATCGATGACTTTATCTATGAAAGCGGTGCGGTGATCGGTTATGTTTTTCTGGGTGATCAAAACGTGAATGAAGTGCAAGTACAACTTCCGTACCTGAAAAGCTACGAACTAACTGATGGCAGCAAGTTTACTGAAACGATCAGTTATGAATATAGTATACAGACAAAGCGGGTCACCTTTTATATTGAACCCTCTGATGGAATAGAGGATCCGGATGCAAAGGTAACCTATCACTTCAGGATAGTCATGATTTGGTAATCAGGTAAACAACGGCAGGGCATCTGCCACCACGAAAGAACTACCGCCGATGAAGATGAGATCATCTTCACCGGCGTTTTCTATTGCTGCACGAATGGCTCCCGAAACGGATGCAAAGGTGGTGCCTTCTAATCCGTAAACTGCAGCATGTTCTTTCAATATCTTTTCATCCAGAGCCCGTTCCACAGACGCCCTGGTAAAATAGTACCGTGCATCTTTCGGCATCAAAGCAAGTACGGAATCCACATCCTTGTCGTTGGCCATCCCGAAAATGATATGCAGTGTTTTGTAATTCTCAGCAAGCAGCTGCTTTGCTACATATTGCAATCCATGGGCGTTATGGGCAATGTCGCAGACGATTTTGGGTGAAGACCGGAGTTGCTGCCAACGTCCCATTAAACCGGTGATGGCCGTTACGTGGGCAAACCCTTTGTAAACAGCTTCCTTTGGAATGTTGTACCCTGTTTCAAGGAGTACTTCCACTGCCGTTAGGACTGTCCGGGCATTCCTGTCTTGCGCCATACCCTGCAACTCTCCTTTCAGATCGGGATATCCATCACACTGAAACAGCCACGTTGTCTCATTCCTTTCGGAAGCAAAATTGCTCATGTAGTGTTCAGCAAAAACAACCGGTGCTTCCAGCAACTTCGCTTTATCAATAAAAACCTGTGCAACATCCGTACTACCTGTTTCGCCAATAACAACGGGAGTAAATGGTTTGATGATGCCCGCCTTTTCGGAAGCAATCTTCGGAAGGGTATCGCCCAGCAGTCTTGTGTGATCGAGCCCGATATTGGTGATGATGCTCATATCGGGAGAAATGATGTTGGTACTGTCCAGACGACCTCCCAGGCCCACTTCAATCACAGCCACATCCACCCTTTGTTCTGCAAACCAGAGAAAAGCCATCTCCATGGTCAGCTCAAAGAAGGAGGGCATCACCGGCTCAAACAGATTTTTGTACTTTTCCACGAAGTCCACCACAAAATCTTTCTCTATCATTGTGCCGTTCACCCGGATCCTTTCCCGAAAGTCGATCAGGTGAGGAGAGGTGTACAGGCCGACTTTGTAGCCCGATTCCTGCAATATTGCCGCCAGAAGGTGGGAGGTGGACCCTTTGCCGTTTGTGCCTCCCACATGAATTGTTTTATAACGACGGTGGGGATGGTTGAATATTTTATCCAGCGCCAGGCTGTTATCCAGACCTTCTTTATAAGCCATGTGACCGATGCGCTGGTATTCGGGCATCTGTCTGTAGAGGTAGTCGAGAGTCTCGTTGTAAGTCATCTCAGTTCTTCAGCGGCAGTACCGAGTATTGACGTGAGTAACGCAGTTGCTGATCCACATAGTTCTCATCGTAGGAGATGGTCACATCGGTTACTTTTCCGTTTTCATCGGTCACCAGTTTGTATACCGGGTTTACAAATCCTTTATAGGGAGCGATATTGAGTGCTTCGTATCTGGATAACACCTCTGCGTGCAGCGCGGGATCGACCTTTACACCGTAAGATTCCACAAGATTCCTGCCGGCTTCAAAATCGCCTTCCGATTTGATGCGCTGTACTTCCGAAAGCAATTGGCCGAACAGACTACGTAACTTGTCGTAGTCGTTCACCACTACATAGGTTTTGTTGTCTCTTTCTTTCAGCACAACCACGCTGTCAGCTGCACCTTTCTCAATCACCCATCTTGAGATCAGTGCACGGTTGCGCATATGTGCCTGTTCAATCTGTTTGCCCGGTTGAATGCGGGTGAGTTGCGTCATGACACCGTTCATGATATATGAGTAGTATTCGGCTTTATAGGCTTCTTGATCGGGAAGCAGCCCCAGTTCTACCAGTTTGGGGTCGGCCAGGTAATAGAGCGCAAACAGGTCGGCCCTTGTCTCTTCCAGCGGAGAAGCATAGGCCTGCAGCACATCCGTGCTCACTCCGGGGAGGAGCTTACCCGAACCATGACCCAGGCACTCGTGCAGGTCGGTATGCAAATTGTCGGTGAGGGTGCCGTATTTTTTAGCCCGCTCCCGTTCGGCGTCACTCCACATAAACTCTTCCTTGAAGCCGTTGCCTTCGGCGGCTTTGTCGTAGGCAAAGGTAATATTGTCGATGGTGACAGATTTCGAGCCGTGGTCGCGGCGAATCCAGTCTGCATTGGGCAGGTTGATACCGATGGGGGTAGCCGGATAACAGTCGCCTCCCAGGATGGCAGCAGTAATCACCTTGGCAGAAACCCCCTTCACCTCTTCTTTTTTGAAGCGGTCATCAATGGGGGAATTATCTTCGAACCACTGTGCGTTTTCGCTGATGGTACGGGTACGTTCCGAGGCTTCGATGCTTTTAAAGTTGACCATCGACTCCCAGCTACCCTTCAGTCCCATTGGGTCGGTGTAAGTCTCGATGAACCCGTTGATGAAGTCCACCCGCGAGGTGGTGTCGGTCACCCATTGAACGGAGTAATCATCGAAAGTATTCAGGTTGCCGGTTTTGTAAAAAGAAATGAGGCTGTTGATTGTCTGTTTCTGGTGGTCATTTTCAGCGACAGCGGCAGCTTTTTCCAGCCATCCGATGATGCGTTCGATGGCTTTGCCGTACATTCCGTCCAGCTTCCATACCTGTTCGGTCACCACTCCGTTTACTTTTGTTACCTTGCTGTTGAGACCGTAAGAGACCGGTGTATTGTCGTTGGGATCTTTCATTGCGTTGTAGAAATCTTCTACTTCTTTCTGGGTTACTCCTTCGTAGAAGTTTACTGCCGATGTCTGCACAATGTCTGTTCCCGGCGCCTGGCTCATCCGCCTGGGCATCACGGCGGGGTTAAACATCACCGGCAATATCTCACTTAGTGTCTCATCGGCCGCCATCCCGTCGCGAAAAGGCATTCGGCCCGGGTCGACACTTTTCACCAGCTTCACGAAGTAATCCTCAGAAAACAGCGGCATGATTTTATCTTCCGAGTAGTGGTGATGGATGCCGTTGGCCATCCAGATCTGCTTCAGATAAGTCTCGAAATTTTTCCAGTCGCCGGTGGACTTGTCGCCCATATAGTTCTCGTATATTCCTTCGCACACACGGCGAATGGTGAGATTGTACCGGTTGTGCTGATCCCAGAGGATATCGCGTCCTTCGAGGGCTGCCTGAGACAGGTAGTAGATCAGCTCTTTTTGTGCAAGCGGCAGGCTGTTAAATCCCGGCACGGGATAGCGGAGGATCTCGATGTCTGCAAAACGATCCACCTTATATTCGAATGTAGAATCGACGTCGTCGATGACAGTCGTCCGGGTATCTGCCTTTTTACCTTCGTTGCAGGCTGTCAGCAGAAAAATGGTTGTTAGCATAAAGAGTATTCGTTTCATTTGAGTAAGTTTTTTTGATAACGCCATGATGCATTTTTTTATATGTTTGGCCATCTAAATCTGTCAGTTAGCTATGGTCCGCTTTTCTTGACTTGTCACCCAGGTAACCACCGTGATGCCTTTTCGCATACTCACCGGCAGTGAAATGGATCCGGTTCATGGTGCCCACCACAAGGATATCACCCATCACGGTCATTACCGTAGTGGAAGTGGTGGGAGTGAGGTCCAGTGGGCATACTTCAGAGGGGTTGCCAGTCAGCAGAAACACATCGGCTTCTTGAGCCAGTACACTCTCCTTGTTGCCGGTAATCACAATGATGGAAATGTCGGAATGCATTCCCCTTGCCAGCGCAATGAGTTCGATGATTTCCCTCGTTTTGCCTGAGTTGGTGATCAGCAACAGCAGGTCGTTGTCCTGGAGGATGCCCAGGTCGCCATGTTGCGCTTCACTTGGGTGCAGGAAAATGGCGGGAGTGCCTGTTGAGCAGAACGTGGTTGCCATATTTTGTCCGATCTGTCCCGCTTTACCCATGCCGCTGATTACCAGTTTGCCTCGCTTTGCATGCACATGCTCCACGATCAGATCAATGGCTTTTTCATATTGGTCTGTTATTGGGATGTGTAAAATAGCAGTTGCCTCCTGCCGGAGGATAGATTGTATCTCTTCGTGATTCATTACAAATTACAAACGTTAGTTTGTTTTATAGGTATAGGAAATCGAAGCCAGCTCTTCGTTGGCTTTTGTGATTTTCTTTTTCAGACTTTCTTTGTAGGCTGCTAGTTTTATCCGGGCCGTTTCGTCGCTGGTTGCAATCATTTGCAATGCAAGGATTGCAGCATTCAGAGCGCTGTTTATGCCCACTGTTGCCACAGGTATCCCCGGAGGCATCTGTACAATGGCGAGCAACGCATCCATCCCGTCGAGCGACGCGTTGATGGGTACTCCGATGACCGGGAGAGTCGTCATGGAAGCGATTACACCGGGCAGGTGTGCCGCCATGCCTGCTGCAGCAATAATTACCTTGATGCCTTTTTCCCCGGCTCCTTTGGCAAATTTCTCCACTTCTTCGGGTGTACGATGGGCTGACAGGGCATTCATCTCGAAGGGTACTTCCATTTCGTTAAGAAATTGCGCTGCCTTTTCCATTACGGGCAGGTCCGAGGTGCTGCCCATAATGATACTTACTATTGGAGTCATATTTTTTTGCCTTTACTTTCCAACAAATTTTTTATAATCTTCCGCCGACATTAAACCGGACAGCTCGTCGGCATTCTGAAGGGTTATTTTAATGATCCATCCTTCGCCAAAAGGATCTTTATTTACCAGTTCGGGGGCATCGTCGAGCTTGGGATTTATTTCCAGAACTTCGCCTCCCACCGGCATCATCAGGTCCGATACGGTTTTCACAGCTTCAATGCTGCCGAACACATCGCCCTGCCCGAGCGAGTCGCCTTCTGTGGTTACATCAACATAGACAATTTCACCCAGTTCTTCCTGTGCAAAATCGGTAATACCCACGTACGCTTCATTGCCTTCCGCTCTCACCCATTCATGGTCGGAAGAATACTTAACATTTTCTGGAAAATTCATAACGATTTAATTTTATATGATGATATATTCTGGGATAAATGTACAACTTAATTCCCTATTGTCAAAGCGATATAATCAGAATGTCTATGGCTGTACGCCTATCCATACAAACAAAAAAGAGACCAGGAACCCAAGGAAAAAACCGGCAATTACCTGGGATAGGGTATGCCGCCTAAGGATAAGCCTCGAGGTGCCCACCAGCCCTGCGATGATGAATAACCCCATGAACATGTAATAAGGGTTGGATCGTTCCACAAAAAAACTTACTGCCATGGCTCCGCCTATAAGCCCCCCTATGCCAAACATATGTGCGCTTATCTTCCACATAAAGGTAATGAGAATGGCGATTATCATGATCACCACGGAGGCAACCATAATCATCATGAACCATTTGGGCATGTGCATCCTGTAATAAAAGATGATCATGGCGGAATAAGACAACAGCGTGATAAGATAGGGGTAAAATCGCTCACGGCGTACTTTCAACGACAGGTCGGATACTATTCCCATGCGGTAGAGCATGAGGATAAGAATGGCGGGAATAATAAATGAAAAAAGAATCACCGGTGTAACAATTTGCCAAAATTGATGCCTGAATATCACCCCGAAATAGGTGTATACAAAAAGGAGCATTACCCCGTAGGTGGGCATCAACAAAGGCTGAAATACGGTGGAAATTACATGTGAGATCGACTTCATCCTGATAGGTTGCTTTCAATGAAAGGGCAAAGTTATATTTTTTTTCTTAAACGGGACACAGGAATCTGTAATTGCTCGCGATATTTTGCTACCGTGCGGCGTGCGATGACATACCCTTTCTTATTGAGAATTTTGGTGAGTTGGTCGTCGGTGAGAGGTTTTGAGGAATTTTCATTGTCGATGCACTCTTTGAGGATCTTCTTTACTTCCCGCGATGAAATATCTTCTCCTTCGTGGGTTTGCATGGCTTCCGAAAAGAAGTATTTGAGTGGATAGACGGCTGTGTTTGTCTGTACATATTTGCTATTGCTTACGCGGGAGATGGTGGAGATGTCGAAGCCTGTCCGTTCTGCTACGTCTTTCAGAATCATTGGTTTGAGTTGGGTCTCATCCTCTGTGAGGAAAAAGTCATACTGTAGTGCCACAATGGCTTCCATGGTGCGCTGCAGTGTGTTCTGCCGTTGCCTCACTGCATCAATGAACCACTTGGCGGAATCTACCTTTTGCTTCATAAAGAGCATAGCCTGTTTGTCGTCGGCCGACATGCTTGTTTTGTTTTCGTAATAACCTTTGAGCATCTCGGAAAAGTTGCGGTTTACCTTCAGGCTCGGTATGTTGCTGTTGTTAAGGTGAAAAGAAACAACGCCATTGTACGACTCCACGATGAAGTCGGGTGTGATATTGTTCATGGCTGTTTGCAGGGTGCCACCCAGGCTGTTGCCCGGCTTGGGGTTGAGGGAGACAATCTCGTGTATGGCATCGCGCAGGTCATCTTCCGTGATGCTCATCAGTCGCATGATTTTATCGTAATGCTTTCTGGAAAACTCATCGAAATAATCCGATAGGATATCTTTGGCCAGCTTTACAGGCCGGGTGGGGGCGTGACGATTCAGCTGAAGAAGGAGGCACTCCTGCAGGTCGCGGGCACAAATACCGGGGGGATCCAGGTCCTGAATCTCGTACAACACATCTTCCAGTTGAAGGGGGGTAACCTCAATTTGCTGCTGAAACAACAGGTCATCGGAAATAGACTGCAGGTCTCGCGTCAGATAGCCATTTTCATCAAGGTTGCCGATGATATACTCCGCGATCATCTGTTTGCGTTCATTCAGGTTAAGCAGCCCGATCTGTTCCTGCAGAAAGTCGCTTAGCGACTTGTCGTCATAGTGACTGAACTCAACATAGTTTTGTTCGCCTTTTTGGTTTGATCCGTTGAGGCGATAATCGGGGATGTCATCTTCCGAAAAATAGTCTCCCAGGATGATCTCTTCCTGTGTGAGGGTGTCTTCTCTTGTGTCGGTTTCATCAGTGTCAGGGTCCTCCTGATGCTCACCCTCCCCGGTCTCCAGCGCAGGATTTTCTTCTACCTCTTGTTTTATGCGGTCCTCCACTTCCACGCTGTTTAGCTCCACCAGCTTGATAACCTGCATCTGCAGGGGAGAAAGACGTTGTGTTTGTTTTAGAACCTGTTGCTGTTTTAGCGCCATAGATGATGTCAAATACGAATTGATAGACAAAGATAATAAATTCTCTTATTCAAAAGAACAGTCGTCGTACCCCGCCTGGCATGTCAGGGGAGCGAGTGCATAGGCATCATACTCATCGAATGCCGGGCCGGGAATTCCATTAATCACGATCACGCGGTCGGCACGCACCATGACGTCGTTATTCAGAAAAAGAAATACTCCTTCGTCGTCAGCTTCTCCAATCTTGCGAATTTTGCCGCAGCATTCCTCCAGTTCGGGTTCGTCGGAAAAAGTAAAATAGACGACTCTCGACGTCTCTTTGTCCATTTCCTGCTCAAACAATTCGAAAAAGAATGGATCGATGGGCATATATTGGGTTTTCATTTTTTTGTTTTTGGATGATGTCTTTAAAACAATTCAGCTTTTATTAGGTTCAAGGGAAATTTGCCATTTGTGATCGGGTCAAATTTCCATCCCGTGATCAACAAATATCCGGGCGCCGATTGCAATTTAAAACTTTTTATTACCTTTGAAACGTCAACAATGCATAAAAACAGATCGCAATGATATTCAAATTTCTAATTCTATCCGATGAAGTAGAGATGTTCAAAAGAGAGATAAAAATAGACGCCGACGCAACTTTTTTGGATTTCTACAAGACGATCATTGATTGCACCGGATTTAGCGAAAAAGAGATGGCTTCTTTCTTCCTTTGTGATGATAAGTGGAGAAAAAAGGAAGAGATTACCCTGGTAGAGATGGACACGTATTCCGACGAAGACTCGCTTACAATGGGTGCATGTGTCCTGAGCGACTATCTGGAAGATGAGAAGCAGAAGTTGATGTTTGTGTTTGATTATCTTACTGAACGGGCATTGTACATTGAGTTGGCGGAAATTATACCCGGAAAAAATCTACACGCTCCCCTCTGCACACTGGCTGTGGGGGATCCTCCCAGACAGGTGGCTCAAATCGAAGAGCTGAAGGCTGAAGGGGTAGCACTGGATTTGGGCGAGTCTTTTTATGGCGACGAAAGCTTTGAACCCGACGAATTAGACAAGGAGGGGTTTGAAGGTTTGGATGACTCCCCTGTTGAAGAGGAAAGCGCCGATCTGTACTGATGTCAAGGAACCACTGCAACTCAAATAAACGGTTTACTGTAAAAAAGCACCAACTCGTTTCTTCCGCAAAGCACACACTCCTTGTTCTGCTTGGCCCCACCGCAGCGGGCAAAACCGAGTGGAGTCTCTCTGTTGCCGAAAAACTGGGATGCCCCATCATATCGGCCGACTCCCGCCAAATATACAAGGGCATGACCATTGGTACAGCTGCACCCACTTGTGCACAATTGAAACGAGTGGAACATCACCTTGTGGGGGTGCTCTCGCCGGAAGATTACTACAGCGCCAGTGAGTACGAGAGGCACGTTCTCTCCTTGCTCGGCGAATTGTTCGGTCAGCACCCTGTCGTGATACTAACGGGTGGCTCCATGATGTATATCGATGCCGTTTGTAACGGTATTGACGAGATCCCCACCATTGACCGTACTTTGCGTGATGATTTGCAGCAGCTTTATCGTGAAGAGGGGCTGGATCCGATCCGGCAGCAGCTGAAGATATTGGATCCGGTATTTTATGACGAGGTGGATCTGAAAAATCCAAAGCGGGTGATTCATGCTCTTGAGGTGTGTCTCATGGCGGGAAAGCCCTATTCTTCGCTGCGCACAAGCCCTAAAAAAGAACGTCCGTTTCGCATTGTGAAAGTCGGTTTTACGCGTGAGCGTGAAGAGCTCTATGATCGGATAAACCGGCGTGTGGAGCTGATGATGAAAGAAGGGTTGCTCGAAGAGGCGAAAAGTTTTTATCCGAAGCAACACCTGAATTCACTGAATACGGTGGGATACAAGGAGCTTTTCGATTATTTCGACGGAAAGTGCACCCTCGAATTTGCCGTCGATAAAATAAAGCAACATTCCCGCAATTATGCTCGCAAGCAACTAAGCTGGTTCAAAAAAGACAAAGAGATTTGCTGGATTAATCTTTCGGTAAACAACGAAGATGTAATGCTGAAGATCAGTACACTTTTGAATGAGCAGGTCAATGCGTGCTGAGAGGATGATTGCGCAAGGATAAATTTGAACCAACTTTTTTTGGTCTGTTATTGGTTTGTTCGGAAAAATATACTACTTTTGCATCGCTTTTCGATACGGAGAGAAATATTCTTCCTTAGCTCAGTCGGTTAGAGCATCTGACTGTTAATCAGAGGGTCCTTGGTTCAAGTCCAAGAGGAAGAGCAAAGAAACGAGTCAGACGGCTCGTTTTTTTGTTTTCCCTTTAACAAGGTTAACTAACTTTTCCCTATAAATTTTATTTCAATATGAAGAAAGTGTTGATTGCATATCGCTTAAAACCTGAAGGACTCACAGCATTTAATGAGAATTATGAGATTACACTTCCTAAAGACAAATCCTATTTTACAAAAGAGGAAATATTAGAATTGATTCCTGAATATGAGGTGTTCGTTCCTAATTTCAGCTTTTATACTGATAAGGAAATAATGGACAGAGGTACTAAACTGGAACTAATCTCTAATTTCGGAGTAGGATTTAATAATATTGATGTGGAGTACGCTACTCAAAAAGGAATCGCTGTAACAAACATTCCCAATACTACAACAGAACCAACAGCCGAGTTTGCCTTTGCACTACTTCTTGGTGCCGCTCGCAGGGTAGGGTATTATGATCGAAAACTGCGTACGCCTGAAGGAGTTAGTTGGGGAGTATATTCAGAAAGCGGTTTGTCTGTTTATGGTAAAACTTTGGGAATTATAGGTATGGGACGCATAGGGCAATCATTGGCAAGGCGTGCTGTTGCCTCTGGAATGCATATTATTTATAATAACCGAAACCGATTGGCAGAAAGCATAGAGAATCAATACAACGCACGTTATGTTTCAAAGGAAGAGTTACTGAAAACAGCTGATTATATATCTCTTAATGCTCCTTCAACTCCTGAAACTTATCACTTGATAGGAGAAAAAGAGTTTAATATGATGAAACCTACTGCAATATTTATCAACACAGCACGTGGCGATTTAGTAGATGAGAAAGCAATGGCAAAAGCATTAAAGGATGGCAGAATATGGGCTGCGGGACTTGATGTTTATGATAATGAACCTCACATATTGCCCGAACTGCTGGTGCTGGATAACGTTCTATTGGCACCACATGCAGGAACAAAAACAGTAGAAGACAGAATTGCAATGTCTGAAGAGATGGTTCAGAATATTGTAGGTTTTTATGAGGGAACTTACCCCGTTTCGCGTGTAAATTGAAGTTTTATTTGAAATCAAAATAATCATATTTACAAAAACTGTAATTTAGAAATTTTATTTTAATGTCTGCACAAGAAATTAAAAACAAGCTTATTACTCTTGGTAATCCTGAGAAAGCTCATCATTCTTCATATTTCTTTAAAACTGCCAAAGGTCAGTACGGTTATGGCGATAAATTTATTGGATGTACAGTACCCGAAACACGAAGTGTAGCAAAGCAGTATCAAGGTTTATCACTAAAGGAAAATAAGAAATTACTGGATGATGAAATGCATGAATGCAGATTGTGTGCAGTTTTTATACTTACTGATCAATTTAAAAAAGCTAATGAAATCGATCGGAATGAGATATTAAATTTCTATCTTGCACATACTTACCGAGTAAACAATTGGGATCTTGTTGATGCATCATCTTACAAGATAGTTGGCGAATGGCTTAAAAACAGAACAGATCGTTCACTTATATATCAACTTGCAGATAGTGAGCTTCTTTGGGATCAGCGCATTGCAGTAGTATCAACATTAACATTTATCCGCAATAATGATTTCAATGATATTTTAAAGTTATCGGAAAAGTTCCTCACACATCAACATGATCTTATACATAAAGCTTGTGGATGGATGTTACGTGAGGTCGGAAAAAGAGATGAGGCTGTTCTCACATTTTTTCTCGATGAGTATGCAGCCCAAATGCCGCGAACAATGCTCAGATATTCCATTGAAAAATTTCCCGAAGATCTGAGAAAGTATTATTTGAATTATAAGACTATTGATAGGAACTAGAGAGTAAGGACTGATTGTTAAATGAAGAATATATACTGCCATACATTAGATAACGGACTACGAATCATACACCGCCAATTTCCATCAGAAATATCATACTGCGGTATTGTTGTAAATACGGGTACACGTGACGAGTACCCTGCTGAGTTTGGTATGGCTCATTTTGTTGAGCACATGTTGTTTAAGGGCACTAAACATCGTAAAGCTCACCATATTATGAATAGGATGGAAAATGTGGGCGGGGATCTCAATGCTTATACAACTAAGGAGGAGACATATATTTATGCTACATTTCTGCAGGAGTATTTTCCTCGTGCAGTAGAATTGCTAAGTGATATAATTTTCAATTCAGAATTTTCTCAAAATCAGATTAAAAGAGAACGGGATGTCATCCTTGATGAAATACATTCTTATGATGATTCTCCTGCCGACTTGATATATGATGATTTCGAAAATCTCATGTTTGAAGGGCATGATTTAGGGCATTATATTTTAGGTGAACCTGATACATTAAACAGTTTCAATACGGATAATACCCGCAGGTTTGTGAATCGGCAGTATCATTTGGATAAAATGGTACTCTTCTCATTTGGAAAAACTCCGTTTGAAAAGGTTGTTCGCCAAGCAGAGAAGCACTTTAATATCAAGCATGAAACTACCGAAATTACAAGTATCGAAACCAAAGAACGTATCTCTCCTATTAAACTAAATCCTTTGTCAAAGGTACTTCAGAAAAATACTACCCAGTCACATGTGATAATAGGATGGAACACTCTGAATATGTATCATCCGCAAAGATATGTTTTATATCTTCTAAACAGTATTCTGGGAGGAGGAAGTATGAACAGCAGACTAAACAGTTCTTTAAGGGAGAAAAACGGTCTTGTTTACAATATAGAATCTAACCATACCCTGTACACTGATACAGGTTTTTTGTCGATTTACTATGCCTGTGACCCTAGTCTAAGGGACAAGTGTGAAAGGTTAATTAATAAAGAGCTGAAAAGATTGATGGAGAAAGAACTAACTCCAATGCAACTATCTGTTGCCAAACGTCAGTTGATGGGACAACTAGGAATTGCAGCAGAAAACAATGAAAACAGTGCACTTTCCATGGCTAAAAGCTTTCTTCATCATAATAGCTATACACCTCTGGATGTTCTTTTTTCAAAAATAAACGATGTCACATCTTCACAAATAATGAAGATGGCAAATGAAATTTTCACCTCTCCTGAATTTGAACTCATATATTTGTAATATTGTGTTTTACAGCTGAATGTTAAAATATTCTCAATATCTTTTAGTCTAAAAGTTGGCTGTGTTTAAACATATTCTAAAAGTCATTTCGAACAAAAAACCTTTGCAGGCGTTTTATAGCTGTTTTTGAAGACTAAATCTTCAAATGAACAAACTAACTAAATTAACTAACTATTTTAATTATGAAGAAAATCAGATTATTCCTGGTACTTGCAATGTTTGCTGTAGCTACAGCCGTAAGCGCACAGGTGAGTTTAGGTGTTAAAGGTGGCGTAAACATGTCCAATTTCTATGGTGAAGAGCTGGATAATGAAAATGTCAAAATCGGTTTCAATGTAGGTTTACTTGCTGATATCGACTTTTCTTACAACTCAGCAATTCAAACAGGATTGTTTTTTACAACAAAAGGAGCTAAATACGATAGTTCCTTTGGAGAAGCAACAGGCGAAATATCAAGCAACCCAATGTATCTTCAGCTACCCATTCATTATGCTTATAAACTTGATGTTACACCGGGATCCCGTATTGTATTTCACGCCGGTCCTTATGCTGCTTATGGTGTAGGAGGTAAATGGAAAGCTAGCGGATCACTTGGAAATTGGGATGGAGCAATTGACGGAGATCTGTTTGGAGACAATGCACCACTTAAAAGATTCGATACCGGACTGGGTTTAGGTGTTGGAGCTGAATTCGGACCTATACTAGTCGATTTGGGCTGGGATATGGGTTTAGTAAACATTTCAAACGCCGATAATGGTAATATCAAGAATCAAAACGCATACCTTTCTGTAGGATATAAATTTTAAATGTAATAAATTATTCCTGTATAAGCTCTGCATAGTTTTCTCTGCAGGGCTTTTTTTATTTCAAAAAAAATACTGTAATAGATTAATAATGAAGACAACAATAAATTAATAAATTTGTTATAACAAAGATAAAGTATTGCAGTGGTTATTTAATTTATTTAAATTTTATTGATTATGACAGCAAAAAAATTGTTCCTTGTTCTTGTAATTTTTGTTGCAGCAACAGCTGTTAGTGCGCAAGTAAATTTGGGTGTCAAAGGAGGTATCAATTTGTCAAATATTTATGGAAGTGACGTAACAGGTAATAGTGCAAAAATAGGTTTTCATGCCGGTATTTTGGCAGATTATGAATTTTCTTTCAATTCAGCAATTCAAACAGGAATTTTCTTTACGACAAAAGGTTATAAAGGAGACGATGAGGAGTCTGAATTAACAGTTAACTCAATGTATTTGCAATTGCCTGTTCACTATGCTTATAAACTTGATGTTTCTCCCGGAACCCGCGTTGTATTTCATGGTGGCCCTTATATAGCTTATGGTATAGGAGGTAAAATCACAAATGGAATCGATATGGATACTTTTGGTGATGAAGGCATATTTGAAAGATTTGATGCCGGTTTAGGAATAGGTGTAGGTGCTGAGTTTGGAGCCATACTTCTCGATTTAGGCTGGGATATGGGTCTTGTGGATATTTTGAATGTTGATTTTATGGAAGCTGACTTAGGTAATGTGAAAAACATGAATGCATATCTATCTATAGGATACAAATTTTAATCATAAGAAAAGTTAATTATTTTCGGCCCTGTATATATAATTATACGGGGTTTTTTATCTCTGATAAATCTTCTAAAAGTAGTATTTTGCTCTGACCTGTTTCTAACAAACTCCCTACAAACTCCTAACCAACTCCTAATATTGCTTATATAAATTAGTAGGATGTAAGGAGTATGTAAGAACCAAGTTGGTATTTAGTAATGTCAAAGTATGACTATTTATATATCAATTTTTATTTGTTATATTTGTTATTATTAACAGCATAAAGCTAGAGCATAAACACTAATAAGATACTGATCATGTTAAAAACAATACATACAGCAATATTCATTTTAGTAAACTTTCTTGTATTTTCGCAACCGGGAGTGCAACAAATGATTAACAATCCCTTACTGAAACATGCATCCGTGGGTATCTCTGTGGTGGATATTTCAACAGGAAAGAATGTTGTATCTTATGATGCTGAGAAATCTCTTACTCCGGCATCGGTGCAAAAATTGATTACAACTGCCACTGCGATAGAGACTTTGGGTGATAATTTCAGATACAGAACAGAGGTTGCATTTGATACCAATGATCCTTCACGAATTTTAGTGATAGGGTCGGGCGACCCAACATTAGGTAGTGAGGTCTTTAAAGAAAATCCAGACGCCTTCTTTGTAAATAGTGTACAGTTGCTAAATAAATCACTCTCAAAAAACAGAGATTATTCTATATATGTGGTTGATAATCTGTTTGGGTACGAAGGGGTTTCTCCGGAATGGACATGGATCGATCTAGGTAATTATTATGCATCCGGTTCTTACGGGATAAGTATATTCGACAATAGTTACCGATTGTATTTCAATACAACCGACAAAAATAGTTGCCCCGTTATCATCAGAACAGTTCCCGAAATTAAAGGACTTAATTTTCGTAATGAGCTCTCACTTAATAATACCGGTCGTGATAACGGATATATCTACGGTGTTCCATTTTCGTACGATAGAGCTGTAAGAGGAGATATTCCGGGTGGAAGATCATCGTTTAGTATAAAAGGCGATATTCCCGATCCGGGCTTACTTTTGGGTGAGACTTTAGCCAGTCATCTTAGAAAAGATGGTTATAAAATTGGAAAAGTAGAAACAGCTAGAGAGGATTATCTTTTAGGACAGTGCAGTCCTTTACGGACACAATCTGTTTACAAAGTTGGTCAGTCTGTTTTCACACAATTATCACGACCACTAAAAGAAATAGTAAGAGAAATCAATGTAGAAAGTAACAATCATTTTGCTGAGCATTTGATTCGTACAGTTGGCAGAAATGATAAGAGTAATATTTATGATAATGCTCTTGAAGCAGGTATCGAATATACAGGAGAATTCTGGAAAAAAAGAGGTGTTGATAACTCTTCATTGAAAATGCACGATGGCAGCGGTCTTGCACCACAAAATGCAGTTAGTCCGCAATTTCTTACAGATATGCTGACCTATATGTATAATGACAGCAGATACAGTGATGCTTTTATCAGCTCATTACCAAAGGCAGGTCAAGAGGGTACCCTTAGGAATTTTATGCTTAATACGAAATATGCAGGTAAGATTGTTGCCAAGAGTGGCACTATTGGCGGTGTACAGTGTTATGCAGGATATCTTTTGGATGGTGATAAAAAATATGCCTTTGCAGTAATGGTAAATAAGTTCAATGGCACACATTCTCAGGTAAGAACAATTATTGAAAAGTTTTTACTGAGCTTGTAGATCAAACTGAGTAATAAGATAATATACTCCTGAAATTAAATAAAAAAAGGAAACTATATTAGAAGTTTCCTTTTTTTATCAGAATTAATCCACAATTTCAACCAGCTCTATCTCAAATACAAGTGTGGTATATGCGGGTATATCACCTGACCCTGTTGTTCCGTACCCAAGCTTCCAAGGTATCCATATCTCCCATTTGTCACCAACTACCATACGCTGGAGTGCAGTAGAAAAACCATCCACAACACCGCTTACATTAAAAGTCCTTGGGATATCTTCTGTTGAGAAAGTATCATAATTTTTAGATGTAGAATCAAAGTAGAGCTTATTTTTAATAACGTTACCTTTATCATCTTTGTATGTGTCGGGATTTTCCCAAATTTGTTTGTACCACCCTGTATATCTGACCTTTACTCTATCTGTAAAATAAGGATAATTGGTTCCACTTCCTGACTCAATAACCTTATACATTATATACCCGTTTCCGGAATAGGAGTCTAGCTTATTGTAATCTGAACTGGAGGCAATTTTGGCGAATTGAGCTTCGTTGTCCAGTTTCCAGCGGTCGTCAAATGTTTCTTCTTTATCACATGATGAAAACAGTATGAATGCGAACAAGCTCAGAAAAATTGATAGTTTTAGCTTCATTGTTGTGGTTTTAGTGCTTTAAATAGAAAGTTTTTTCAACAGATTCTTCATATCGGTCTTTTCAGCAATTAAGCGCTGAAGTGAATCGATAGCAACTCTTTCCTGTTCCATTGAGTCGCGGTAACGCACAGTAACAGTGTTATCTTCAAGTGTCTGATGGTCGATTGTAGCACAGAATGGCGTACCAATGGCATCATGACGACGATAACGTTTACCGATACTGTCTTTCTCATCGTATTGACAAGTAAAGCTAAACTTCAGATCATCCATAATTTTTCGGGCTTTTTCGGGCAGTCCATCTTTTCTAACTAACGGTAGTATAGCTAGTTTCACGGGTGCCAGTTCAGCCGGAAGTCTTAGTAGTACACGAGTTTCACCATTTTCGAGTGTCTCTTCGCAATATGAACCGGCCAGAATTGACAGGAACATACGGTCAACACCAATAGAAGTCTCCACTACGTAAGGAGTGTATGATTTGTTCAGTTCCGGATCAAAGTACTGCATTTTTTTGCCAGAGAATTTCTCATGCTGACTAAGATCGAAATCAGTACGTGAGTGAATTCCCTCTACCTCTTTGAAACCAAAAGGCATTTCGAATTCAATGTCTGTAGCCGCATTAGCATAGTGTGCCAGCTTATCGTGATCATGAAAGCGATATTTATCAGCCCCGAATCCAAGTGCCTGATGCCACTCCATTCTTAGTTTTTTCCAGTGTTCAAACCACTCTAATTCCTCTCCGGGAACAACGAAGAACTGCATCTCCATCTGTTCAAATTCACGCATACGGAAAATAAACTGACGTGCTACAATCTCGTTACGGAATGCTTTACCAATCTGGGCTATACCAAAAGGTACCTTCATGCGTCCTGTTTTTTGAACATTCAGGAAATTAACAAAAATACCCTGAGCAGATTCGGGACGAAGATAAACTTTCATTGCTCCATCAGATGTTGCTCCCATTTCAGTAGAAAACATCAGGTTGAACTGTCTGACTTCTGTCCAGTTTCTTGTGCCACTTACGGGGCATGCTATTTCACAGTCTATAATTACCTGACGCAGCTCTTCAAGATTATTGTCATTCAGCGCTTTTGCAAATCGTGTGTGAATTTCGTCACGTTTTTGCTGATTTTCGAGTACACGAGGATTTGTTTCCCGATACATCTTTTCATCAAAAGAATCACCAAAACGTTTTGAAGCTTTCTGAACCTCTTTATCAATCTTATCATCCAGCTTTGCAAGATGATCTTCAATCAGCACATCCGCACGATAGCGTTTCTTGCTGTCCTTATTGTCTATAAGCGGATCATTAAAGGCATCCACATGTCCGGATGCTTTCCAAATAGTAGGGTGCATGAAAATTGCAGAATCAATTCCAACAACATTCTCATGCAGCAATACCATGCTGTCCCACCAATATTTTTTTAGATTATTTTTTAGTTCAACACCATTCTGACCGTAGTCATATACAGCGCTTAAACCATCGTAAATTTCACTTGAGGGGAATACAAACCCATACTCTTTACAATGCGATATTATTTTTTTAAATACCTCTTCTTGTTGTGCCATGTGTAATAATTATCTGTTTCAACTTACAAAGTAAAGGGTTTTTTTTGATAATTTGACAATCATTCCTCTTAAAGATAAATAATTGACTTCCTTTCAGGTGATGTCTTAGAGGAAATATTGTATTTTTGCATGCATATATGACTATCAATCTTCAAATCTCAGAATAATTTGTTATTTATGGCAGGTGGAATGAAAAATTTGGCTAAAGAAACCATCTTCTATGGTGTTGGCAGTGTTCTGCCTAAACTTCTCAGCTGGCTCCTGTCACTTTACTGGGCATTTGCATTGCCAAGAATTTCCGATATAGGTGTACTGACCAACTTTTATGCCTGGGTGGCATTGCTTCAGGTGATTCTTACTTATGGAATGGAGACAGGCTTCTTTAGGTTTGCCAATAAAGAGAAAGATCCGGATAAGGTTTTTTCAACTACGTTTATTAGTATATTATCTACCACTCTGATTTTCTTTCTTTTATCGCTGGTTTTCCTTAAGCCGATAGCTATTGCTTTAGGTGGAACAGCAATGAGGCCGCATTGGCTGCTTTTATTGATAATCATTCTTTGCGTTGATGTTATTGGAACTATCCCTTTTGCCAAACTAAGATTTAAGAACAGACCCATTCGTTTTGCGTCTATAAAGATTATAAATGTTGTTCTGACAATACTTTTCAATTTATTCTTTTTTCTTGCCTGCCCGTGGTTGCAGACTAAATTTCCTGGTACTTTTTCGTGGTTCGATATAAATAATGGGGTAGATTACATACTTATTTCAAATCTTACGGCTTCTATATTACAGTTTTTGATGGTGTCACCGGAATTGAGGATTAAGTTCAGTTTTGATAAACAGCTTTTACGTCAGATGCTAAAGTATTCTTTACCCATACTGATATTAGGAATTGCAGGGATATTGAATCAGACGGTTGATAAGATAGTTTTTCCCTGGTTGTATCCTGACAAAGCAAACGCTTTTACGGAGTTGGGGATATATGGTCAGAACTTCAAGATTGCTGTAATAATGGTAATGTTTACACAAGCGTTTAGATATGCTTTTGAACCGTTTATCTTTGCAAGAAGTAAGGGCAACCCCGATGAACGGCAGTCGTTTAGCGACGCAACAAAATACTTTATAATATTCGGTCTGCTTATCTTCTTGACGACAACAGGATTTATCGATATTATTAAATTTCTTCTTCCTAAGGAGTATCATGTGGGATTGAAAGTGGTACCTATAGTACTTTTGGGAGAATTGTTTTTTGGAGTTTATTTCAATCTCTCTTTGTGGTATAAGCTAACAGACCAGACAAAATGGGGTGCATATATTTCTATATTTGGTTTTGTTATAACAATTGCAATTAATGTACTCTTAATCCCAAAATACAGCTATATGGCATGTGCCTGGGCATCTTTTTTTGCAAATCTAATAATGATGGTAATTTCTTATGTTATGGGACAGAAAAACTATCCGATCCCATATAATTTAAAATCAGCCGGTTATTTTTTTATACTCTCAATAATACTGTTTGTCGGAATTACACTCTCATACAAATTTATTGATAACATGTGGATTAGATTATTGATAAGTGCTGTTTCAATATTTATCTATTTGCTTGTAGTAATAAAAAAAGAGTTGCCATTAAGCAGCTGGCCTGTCATCGGTAAATATTTTAATAAGAAAGAAACTACAGGTGTTAAATCAGCACATTGACAGGGTGTTATGTGTTATGATTTTAACTAAAAACATATAAATTAAGAATATAAAATAAAGAATTATCTATTTATTATGAGAAAATTTTTTTTATCGACAGTGATATTTTGTTTGACTTTTGTTGCTAATGCCGAAGAAGGGATGTGGCTTCTCAAGGAGTTAAACAGTCAGAGTGTTGCGCGAATGCAGGAGATGGGATTTACTTTACCCATTGATCAACTCTATAATGAGACAAATCCATCGTTAAAGGATGCAGTTGTTATTTTTGGTGGTGGGTGTACTGGTGTTGCAGTCTCTGAACAAGGGCTGATATTTACAAACCATCATTGCGGCTTTGGTGCAATTCAGCGACTGAGTGCTGTTGAACATGACTATCTTAAGAATGGTTTCGTGGCAAATAATCAGGCAGATGAGCTTTACGCTGACAGGTTAACAGTTTCCTTTTTGAGATCTATGGAAGAGGTGACAGACAAAATTGTGCCTTATCTGCCTTCAGTTTTAAGTGAGGTTCAGAGACAACTGGCAATTGATTCTCTTTCTAATGAGTTGACTAAAGTGTATGAAAACGATCCGTTTACTAACGCTCGTGTTGTGCCATTTTATTCAGGAAACAGATTTTATCTGGCTCTTTATGATGTTTTCCGTGATGTCCGTTTTGTAGCTGCACCTCCACAGTCAGTAGGAAAGTTTGGCGGTGACACTGACAACTGGATGTGGCCACGTCATACAGGTGACTTTTCAGTTTTCAGGGTTTATGCAGATGAGAATAATAAACCGGCAAACTATAGTGAGACAAACCGACCATATAAACCGAAATATGTGGTTCCGGTATCTTTGACAGGTGTTAAGGAGGGTGATTATTCGATGACAGTTGGCTATCCCGGCAGCACTCAGCGCTATATGTCTTCATGGGGAATAAGACAAAGAGTGGAATCGGAAAATAAACCACGAGTTGAAGTAAGAGGTGTAAAGCAGGATATTTGGTGGGATGCTATGACTCAAAATGACACCATCAGAATTAAGTATGCAAATAAATATGCAGGCAGTTCTAATTATTGGAAAAATTCGATGGGTATGAATGAAGCTATAGCCAATCTTGGCGTGATAGACAGGAAAGAAGTGATCGAAAAAAGACTGCAGGAGTGGATTAATAGTAAACCTGCCAATAAAGCGAAATATGGCAATACTCTGAATACTCTGAAAGAGGCATATACAGGTTCGGGAGAGATGGCCAAATATACAACATATTTTCTTGAAACTTTCAATAACGGTGTTGAGCTTATCAGATTTGCTAATACAATTTTACAATTTGATACAGAAGGTACTGAACAAGATAAACAAGATTTTATAAATGACAGATTAATTGAGTCGTATAAAAATTACGAACCGGAACTGGATAAAAAGGTGTTGCCTGCACTGATGAAACTTTATGCCGAAAGAGTGCCTGAAGAATATCATCCTGATATATACCAAAAGATTGATACTCTTTTTGGCGGAGATTATGAAAGATATTCTGATTGGCTGTTTGAAAACACTCAATTTACCTCTCTCGATGAATTACTTGTTTTGCTGCAGACGGCAGATACTAAGATTCTTACCCAAGATCCTGCTATGGAGCTTGCGCTCTCTACAGCCGATATGGGTTATGAATTGTCAGGTAAGATGATGTCGGCTTATGAAATGATGCTTCAAGGAGAACGTGAGTTTATGGCAGCTTTAATTGAAATGGATTCGGATAAGGCGTTCTATCCTGATGCTAATTTCACACAGCGTTTGAGCTACGGAACTGTAAAAGGTTATCAGCCACGTGATGCGGTATGGTATGATTATTACTCAACAACCAGGGGTGTAATGGAAAAACAAAAGCCGGGAGATCCCGAGTTTAACGTTCAGGATTATATTCTTGACGATATTCGTTCAGGTGATTTCGGCAGATATGCTGATGAAAATGGTGAGATGAGAGTTAACTTCCTGTCAACAAATGATATTACAGGAGGGAATTCGGGAAGTCCGGTTATTAACGGAAACGGTGAACTTATCGGCCTTGCTTTTGACGGAAACTGGGAATCACTTAGCGGAGATATATTATTCGAGCCTGAGATGCAGCGTATGATTAGTGTAGATATTTTATATGTTTTATATATGCTGGATAAGGTTATGGATGCGCCTCATATTGTAAAAGAGTTGAATCTGGTAAATTAGTATTTGGCTACTTTAATTTATTAGCAAAAAATAACCCCTCAAAAGCACTTACTCTGCTGTTGAGGGGTTTTTTAATTTACTATGATTTTATAATATCAGTGACTAAAAAAGATAATCTTCTCTGTTGAACTTCTCGTATCTTGGAGGTGATGGAACATAATCATTATCATCCCACAGAGAGCTTGTAATCATAAGGTCGGCACTAAATCTGTTACAGGCAATAGGTACATTGTGGACTCTGCACTGACGAAGCAGCATCATAATATCAGCTTCATGAGGTTGTGCATTTAGATCATCTATTAGAAATACAGCAAGATCAATCTCTTTGCGCACTACCATAGCTGCTATTTCAGCATCACCGGCAGCTGATGCCTTGAGTGTAGCAAGTTCTGCT
>ENA-UOOK01000231-UOOK01000231.1-fermentation-metagenome-genome-assembly--contig:-NODE-231-length-70870-cov-8.366617_pt1 | contig 70870 bp, 51 predicted proteins | sample MGYA00245777_ERZ724023 | MGnify/ENA primary metagenome ERZ724023 (study PRJEB28704, sample SAMN03018312) | fermentation metagenome | biome: anthropogenic terrestrial biome; feature: soil; material... | reverse complement strand
ATGGAAGGATGGTTATAATCTCTTACAATGACTTCCATCCATTCTTTCGTATAACGGGTAAGGGCATGATCCGTAAAAAGACAGGCAGAAGGGACCTCCTCCCATACCATAAGACCAATTTTGTCGGCCCAGTATAAAAATCTGGGATCTGCAGTTTTCTGATGTTTTCGGCAGCCGTTAAATCCCATTTCTTTCATGAGATTAATATCCAGCTGAAATGCTTCATCGCTGGGTGCTGTCAGAATCCCTTCCGGCCAATATCCCTGGTCTAAAACCAGCTTAAAATAGTAGGGTTGGTTATTCAGGTAAGTCATTCCGTTTTCCGTATGTATTTTACGCATTCCAAAATAGCTTGTTACTTCATCGTGAATTGTATTACCGGATCTCAGCGTTAGTATGATATCGTACAGAGCGGGATTTTCCGGGGACCAGTTTCTTCTGCCTCCATGGACGGAGGAATTGAATATTTTATCTCCGATGATATTAACCGAGCGGTTAAAAACCTCATTGCTTGTGACACTATAGGTATCCCGGCAGATGCGTTCCTCTTCAAAAAGAATGGTAACCTCCAGGCAGGTATTCTCTAATAAGCTGCCGTTAAATTCTGCTTCCAGATGGACCTCGCCCTGATCAATATCCGGGGTTATTTTTAAATGACGGATATGAAGCGGATCCACCGGCTCTAACCAAACGGTCTGCCAGATACCGGAGGTACGGGTATACCAGATTCCGGCACTTTCCTCCTCCCAGAATTGCTTGCCGCGTGGAATGCTTTCGTCGAAAGCCGGATCCTCGACATAGACAGCAAGTATCTGCTCCTCCTTGGCTTTATCCAGATAATATGTAATATCCGCATCAAAACCTACAGAGCCGCCTTCGTGTTCGCAGCACAATTGCTCGTTGATATAGACTCTGCAATAATAATCGACTGCACCAAAATGAAGAAGAATATTTTTCCCCTCCCATTCCTTTGGAATATGAAAGATTCTTTTGTAGAAGCAGCGATTATGTATGGATGTGTCCTCGATACCGCTTAATTTGCTTTCAAAGCAGAAAGGCACTTGTATCTTTTGCGACAGCTTATGGGTGTCCTTTTCCCAATGCTGCTCGAGCGCTTTGCTGTTATCATCAAAATCAAAATCCCAACTGCCATTTAAGTTCAGCCAATCTTTTCTTATAAACTGTGGGCGGGGATATTCGGGTCGTAACATAGTAACCTCCTAAGTATTTATTTGTTGTTCACTCGATTTGTACGAAATATCATCTATAGTCCGTTTAGCTAAAGCTTACTCATACCCAAGAATCATTATTTCGGAAAGAGCAATCTTGCTTGTATTCTCCTTTGGGAAGAAGGTCAGGGCCAGCTCTTTTACGGAAATGGGTTCAAAGGCTGTAATGGCAGCTCTCTGTATTTTCTCCTCGGAGAGCGGGCAATCCGGCAGGAAGTATCTGTCCTCCATTTCCACTTTATAATAGGAAAAATCAGCGCCATCCGTAACTCCCCGGTAAACGAGAATAGAGGAAATCGTCTGCTCCTTCGGAAAAGTTATTTTTACCTTCACCGGATGATTATCATTAAGATCAGCAATCCAGTCATAGTCCTTGTCCTTCTTGTGTATGGTGAAAATATTATCCTTTAATAAAGGAACCGACTTTTTCCCATAGGTAATATCGGCATTAACTGCCACATTGGTTAGGCTATTGTTTGACGGAGCCGGCTGGTACGATAGGGTGGGACCGTTGACATGAAGCTCACCGGTTTCGGTAAATACGATCCGGTCAATGTTAACCTGACGGTTCCCGCCGCCGACATTGGGATCCGTGTGCGTGTGATATACCATAAAGAGCTCTTTACCGTCCGGAGAGGTGGTGAAGGAATGGTGACCGGATCCGGATATCTCCGGATAGGAACCGGCCGTCAGGATCGGGTTGGCGCTATATTTTGTAAATGTACCAAGCGGAGCGTCCGAGGTCGCATAGCCGACGGAATACGCTCTGGAAGAAAAGCAATTGCCGGAATAGGTCAGGTAATAGATTCCGTTGTGCTTTATCATCTCCGGTCCCTCGTTCCAGACGGGACTTTTTGAGCCGGTTTCCCATACCTGGGACGGCGTAGTCAAAAGAACCGGTTCACCGTCTACGGATAACATATTATCATCCAGTGAAACACCATAGATTTCGCTTACCTGGATTTTATTCTGTAAATTTTCCGAACAATCCCTGGAATAATACAGATATTTTTTGCCATCGCCGTCGATAAAGACATGCGCATCAATTGCTGCATAGCCAAAATCAAATAATGGTTTGTCCAGAGCCTCCTCGTAGGGACCATCCGGCGCGGAGGATATGGCAACGCCGATTCTTAAGGATCCTTCCTTGTTCTTGGCGGTGTAATACATATAGTAAACGCCATCGGATTCAATAACCTCCGGGGCCCAGAAGCAGGTCATAGCCCAGGAGTTTTTTGCCCGTTTATAAGCCATCTTCTTGTCGGTCCAATAAATTAGATCCGCTGACTTCCAGCAGAAATATCCGTTATCTGCGGAAGTGCAGAACATATAGTAGAAACCATCGTTTGCTTTTAGAACATAGGGATCGCCGATATTATCGACATCGGATGGATTCGAATAGAAATAATCCAGTTCGGCAATTGAATTACTCGCAAGTTCCTTCATTTTACAACCTCCTGATAAAATAATGAGTATCACTATACCCATAAGGAAGGATAAACGTTTATATTTCATTTGCATCCTCCTCCTGCCAGAGACATAAATAACTTACAGTAATATTAGAGCAATGGAAAATAGAAGAGCGGATATTTACTATATAATTTATGTAGTAAATGAATTAATATGATTATGGGTATCCTATATATGGGAAGTATACAATGAAAACAGGGACTAATCCATACATAAAATAACTATATAATCGGCTTGATATTTGTGCAACTTAACATATATGAACATTATTAGCAGGTTAATTTAAATAGCGCAAGATAATTTGTTGAATATGCACAATTATAAACCTATATTTTTTATAGAACAATCATTGACTATAGTCACAGATGATGCTAATCTTAACCATAGAAGAGCAAATATTATTTTGATTTTACTACATAAATGTTGAAGCAATGGGAGCTATATACAAGTAAATGAAAGAAAGATAAAGGAGGTGAATTTATTATGAACACTGCGAAAAAAAGAATTGTTCTGGATTTAAAGGACACGGAGCAGACAGCGGCCATAGGAAAAGCATTATCCTCAGAAATTCGTTTGGAGATATTAAAGTTATTGATTGAAAAGGCTTCTAATGTAAGTGAAATTGCGAATATCTTTAATATTCCTCTTTCCTCTGCGGCATTGCATGTCAAAGTTTTAGAGGAAGCGAATCTGATAACCACGCAGGAAAAACCAGGCGTGCGCGGCTCTCAGAAATTATGCGGGATTGCTTTTGAAGATATTTATTTTAATGCTTTTAAACATAAGAACGAGCTGGATAATGTTAAGAACTATGAATTTAATATGGCAATCGGTAATTATTATGACTGTAGTATTGCAGGAAGATGCGGTATTATCAGCGAGAAAACATATCTGGGAGTTGAAGATTCCCCATACAGCTTCTATGATAATAACCGTTTTGAAGCCCAATTGATTTGGTTTGGCACAGGCTATCTGGAGTATCGGTTTCCTTCCTATCTATTTAAGAATAACCGGGTTGCGGAGGTATCCTTTTCCTTCGAAGTATGCTCCGAGGCTCCCGGCTACCAAAATGATTGGCCTTCGGACATTACCGTATGGATCAACGATCATATTGTTGCAACCATTTATTCCTCCGGGGATTATGGAGACCGAAAAGGAAAACTGAATCCACTCTGGTGGAGTGACACATTGACACAATACGGCAAGTTAAAGACAATTACAATTAACTCCCTGGGGTGCTTTGATGATTCTGTGAAATGTTCCGACTATACCATTGATACCCTCGACTTAGGCGAGGAGAATTACATCAGTTTTAAGATCGGAGTCCTTCCCGATGCGAAGAACCCCGGCGGGATGAACTTATTTGGAGAAAAATTTGGTGATTATCCACAGGGTCTAAAAATGAATGTAAGAGTAGACCATGAAGGAGAACGAAAGTAATAGGTAAAATGCCTTAACAGGTAAAAAATAAGTTAAATAAGGGAGGGTTTTTTGTGAAACATAGTTCAATCAAACGTTTTATTAGCTTGTTTCTTATTATGACGATGCTGATGATGTCATTGTCTGCCTGCGGGAAAGGAAACGGGGAAAAGGAAACTATGAAAGCAGATAACGGTGCGGCAGGACAGGAAGAGGGGAAAAAAGAAGAGAAAAAGGAGCCGATGGAAGACTATGGTGCTGCAATAAGAGGCAACACAGCTCCGACACAGGAACAGTTGGATGTGGTAAATAACACATTAAACGATACCTATCTTGGGGATGTATACGATGAAGTAATTCCGAATGACTATTCTGCTTATCCATGGAAGGAAAAAGTAGAACTGGAGATTTGGATGCCTTCCAATTCCATTCTTGCCTCCGTCGTACCGGATCTGAATGACCATCCGGTATTTAAAAAGGTAGAGGAACTGACCGGAATCGATTTGAAATTTACCTCGCCTCCCCTTGGACAAGAAGCAGATCAATTCTCTCTGATGATGGCTTCCGGAGAACTGCCGGATATTATCATTGAGCCGGAGCGTTATCCGGGTGGTGTAGAAGCCGGTGTGAATGAGGGCGCTTACCTTGATTTAACCGACCGGATGGAGAAATATGCACCGAACTATTCGGCATGGCGGAATTCGGACGAAATGAGAAGAAAGACGACGGTTACCGATAGCGGTAAAATTACTGCGTTCTATGGACTGGCACCTTATTCTGAGTGGATGTGGTTCGGTATGCTGATTAAGCAGGAGGCTCTGGATAAGACCAGTCTCGAAGTACCGGAGACCATTACGGAGTGGCACGATTTCTTAGCAGCTTGTAAAGATGCCGGATACAAGGAACCGTTAAATTATGGCTCTACCTATGGACAGATCTTTACCGGTATCATCAACGGTGCGTATAATGTTTGGGATTGGATGTTCGTTGATAAAGACGGGAAAGCGGCTTGGGGACCGGCGCAGCCACTGGCAAAGGAATATCTTGCGACGATGCGCAAATGGGAAGAGGAAGATCTGCTGAACAGTGACTGGGTAACTGCCGATTTCAACCAGAGAATGGCCGAAGCAATCTCCGATGATTGTGCGGTTATGATGGATTCCCCGGATACCATGTGGGGATATTGGATGGTGGATAATAATATTGATTTTGTGGGAGCGTTAAATCCGGTTTTAAATAAAGGTGATAAATCAGGAACAACCTATCTGAATTTTAAGCGGACCGGATCCACGGCTGCGATTACGACACAGTGTGAAAATGTAGAGGCTGCTATGGCATTTCTTGATTTTGCCTTTACGAAGAAAGGCTGGGAACTATACAATTTCGGTGAATATGGATCCGTTCATCTCGTAAATGAAGAGGGACGCCCGTATTTTCATGCAGACGGACTTATGTACAACGATCCGGAAGGGCAGCCGCTGTCCAACCTGATTTGGAAATATAGGATTCACTCCTTCGCAAACATTCGGGATGAGCATTTTTCCAATCCGCTGATCACCGCAGAAGGCAGCTATTCCGGTGATATCCGCGCCTACTGGACGGAAAATATGGATGCAAGCTATGCCATGCCGCCGATTACCTTTACCTCGGAGGAATCCTCCAGAGAAGCGGAGCTTGGTACGCAGCTATCTACGCTTCGGGGAGAATATTTTACAAAGATCATCAAGGGAGAGCTTCCGCTGGATGCTTATGATGAATTCTTAAGCAAAGCAAATCAGATGGGGCTGGATGAATTCATCGGTCTATATCAGGCTGCGTTGGACCGCTACAATGCAAGATAGTTATCCGTTGTGAAATTGACTTCGTCCATTTGTAAGGTTTATGCACTGATAACTGATAGGTAATGGGAAGCATATTTCCTATTACTTGAATTTCTGCTTGGTACAAATGGAAGAAGATGATTTGTTAAGAAGAGGGCTGACCCACATATCCTGATAAGTGAATACATAAGAAATTAACGATACGATTTGTAGATTGAGACTTTGTATGGACAGAGATGTTACAGGCTGCTAACCTGTAACATCTCATAGTAAAACATAAGGGGGCGGTAACTGGTATGCTTGCAGCAAGTACGACAATGCAAGAGGGCAGTAAGAATAGAAAAATGACGCATGGGAATCGAAGGACAAAAATTAAGAAGGATTTTAAAAAGAACTGGTTTGTTTACCTGTTGGCCGTTCCTGTTTTAGCATGGTATATCATTTTCTGCTATGGACCTATGTGGGGAATCATGATCGCTTTTAAAGATTTCAAACCACTTCTGGGATTTAAAAAAAGTGCCTGGGTAGGCTTCAGCCACTTTGTGGAATTCCTTAAAGGCCCGTATTTTGTAAGGCTGGTCAAAAATACATTACTATTAAACCTCTGGGGACTTACCTTTGGCTTCACCGCACCGATCCTTCTGGCTCTGCTGTTAAATGAAGTGCGGGAAGGAAAGTTTAAAAAATCGGTACAGACCATTACCTATATGCCCCATTTCATTTCGCTGGTTGTTGTCTGCGGTATGATTCATATTTTTACCGCAAACAACGGAATTTTAACTCTGCTTGTAGAATTTATAACCGGGAAAGATTATGATTCTCTGCTTGGATATTCCCGCTTTTTCCGTCCGATCTATACCTTCTCCGGAATCTGGCAGAATATCGGGTGGGACAGCATCATCTACCTTGCGGCGATCAGCTCGATCAATCCAGCTCTTTATGAAGCGGCAGAGATTGACGGCGCCGGAAGGATCGGGAAGATGTGGCATATCACACTGCCGCAGATACGTCCTACGATCGTGATACTATTTATCTTTGCAGTAGGCGGCTTGATGAATTCCAGCCATGAAAAGATTATTATGCTATATAATCCGATGACCTATGATACGGCGGATGTCATTGCTTCCTATGTATATCGAAGAGGCTTGAGGGAAGCAAGCTACAGCTATTCCACGGCAGTCGGATTAATGAGTTCGGTGATCAATTTTGCTCTATTATGGATTACCAATCGCTTCTCTAAGAAACTATCAGAAACTAGTATATGGTAAAGGGAGTGTTAGAATGCGTGAAAACGGTACAGTTATGATACGAAAGAGACGGAAGCATAAATCTCTGTATAACCGGATCTTTGATTTCTTTGTTTACCTGATCCTGATCCTCCTCTCGATCGCCTGCCTTTACCCTATGGTACATATCTTATTTGCCTCTGTAAGCAATCCGACGGAATTGATGGCACATAATGGACTACTGCTGAAACCATTGGGATTTACCATGGATGGATATAAGCTGGTATTTAAGGACAACAGTATTTTCGTCGGATACCGTAATACGATTATCTATGTCGTGCTGGGGACTTTTGTTAATATGGTTATGACAATTATGGGAGCATTTGTACTGTCGCGCAGAGATCTCTACTTTAAAAAGGCGATTACGATCCTGATTACGATTACCATGTTTTTCGGAGGCGGATTAATTCCCTGGTTTTTACTGATGAAGGATATCGGTATGTATAATAATATTGCTGCCATGATTTTACCAACAGCATTGAATACCTGGAACATGATTATCTTAAGAACCAGCTTTCAGGCAATCCCTATTGATCTGGAGGAGGCGGCGGTGATTGACGGAGCATCCCAGGTGCATATTCTGACAAAGATTATTCTACCGCTTTCGAAAGCATCCCTGGCGGTTATCCTTCTGTATTACCTAGTGGGGAACTGGAACTCCTGGTTTAATGCAATGGTTCTGTTAAAGGACCGCAATCTATTCCCTTTGCAGTTACTGCTGAAAGAGATCCTTGTTATGAATGATACCACAGCGACCTCTGTCGGCAGCGCGGGCGGTGTCTCCATCAACAGCGTGCAGGGAGCAACGGCATACCGGGAGCTGGTGAAATATTGTACCATTGTAATTGCAACGGTTCCAATCCTTATGGTATATCCGTTCCTGCAGAAGTATTTCGTGAAAGGGGTATATGTGGGATCCATCAAGGGATAAGCGGATAGAGAAAAGAAAGACGAATATCCGAAAACAGAGCGGTTGCATTTCATATGCAATCGCATATGAAATCAAGATAAGAGGGCCTGTGATCTTCCTTCGTACACAGATTAATAGACATATTGCATAACCTGTCTTTTAATTTGTACATAGCAGGAAGATTACAGACCCTCTTATAGGATTCCTGTTACGGCTTACTATGTATTATACAGGGCGCAGCAGTTCATAGTAGCTCTGAGGATATCCGCATATCGGGCAGATATCAGGCGCACATTGTCCACTCAGGATATTACCGCATCCTAAGCAGATCCATAATGCTTCTTCCTGCCCGCAGAACAGACTATTACTTCGAAGTGCAGTGATATAGTAGGAAAATAATGCGTTATGATTTAGCTTAATATTAGCGATACCGCTGAATAAGGAGGCTAAATCATCGTATCCTTCCTCTAAAGCTATTTGCGAATATTCCCGGTACAGATTACTATCGGCGCTCTCTTCATTGCTTGCCTCAACCAAATTCTGCAAGGTGTCCGGATCACCATTGAACAAGATTCTTCGAAGTCTTTCTGCTATAAACTGCTCATTTCGCGCTACAGTATCAAAAGACAAACGAATTCCTATTAAATCCTCCTTATCGGATTCTTTTGCAAACAATCCGTATTTGGCATTCAATCGTAATTGCTCTTGATACGCGCTCATTATATTTTGATAGGTGCGGCTTTGCTGAAAGTCCATACGGCCTCCTGAGATAATTAATATTCTATTGCTATCAATATATGAGGCGTTGGTGCAGATAATGTAAGATAGCGGCATACCTTTTTGGTAAAATTCATGGTGTAGGAAAAGAGCAGCAGATAGAAAAATTCAGGTTATTATAATACGGCAGCAACTCGTATAATGGCCTAGCCTAGCCAATATATTATAGTAAAAGCTTAGAAGATATGGTGAATATATGAGACAAAAAGAAAAGAAACCTGATAATAAAGAACCATTGGAAGGAGCAATCTTAAATGATGAATCCTTAGAAAAAGAGCTGCTGGACATTTCTTTATTTGTTAAAATAGGAATTATTGTTCTTAGTGTGTTGTTAGTAATTGGGCTTGGAATAAAATTCCTGCCAGGTGCGATATCTGTGTCCAGTGCCGGAAGAAACCGAGATCTTCCGATTTACTGTGTGGATACCGATGAGAAGAAGGTAGCATTAAGCTTCGATGCAGCTTGGGGAAATGAAGATACAAGAAACATCTTAGATATTTTGGCAAAGCATAATATTAAGGTAACCTTTTTTATGACCGGTGGATGGGTTAATAAATACCCGGATGATGTTAAGGCAATTGCTGCAGCAGGCCATGACCTGGGCAACCACAGCGAAAACCATAAGCAAATGTCGCGCCTTAGCAAAGAGGAATGCGTGGAAGAGATCATGAAACCGCATAATCGGGTGAAGGAGCTGACCGGGGTTGAAATGAAACTGTTCCGGCCGCCATATGGAGATTATAATAATACTCTGGTTGGAGCAGCAAGGGACTGCGGGTATTATACGATACAATGGGATGTGGACTCCCTGGACTGGAAAGATTACGGGGTACAAAGCATCATTCAGAAATGTACGCAGCATAAGCATCTGGGCAATGGTTCTATCATTCTTATGCATAATGGAGCCAAATACACGCCGGAAGCTCTGGATACGATTATTACCGAGCTTCAGAATCAGGGTTATGAGCTGGTACCGATCTCGCAGCTGATTCATACCGGGGAATATACGATTGATCATGAGGGAAGACAGCATAAGAAGTAATAGCGATTACGAAAAGAAACTTCGCAGTTAATTTAAAGTTGATTAACTGCGAAGTTTTTGAGTGTAAATAATGAAGCGGACGGTGTAACCGTTGAATTGCGCTATATTACATTCATTAGACCATGCAGTAAGATACACGGTGTTAGGGATTTTGTCTTAAAATATACTTTTCCTAACAGATACCCAGCCATAGCTTGTGCTGCTGTATATAAAATAAATGCCTTTGGTGCCGCTCCCCAACTCATTACATGAGCTATACCAAAAATGATTGATTGAATGACATTACATTTTTCATCGCTTAAACCAATTCCCTTTAAGCCGGAAATCAGAAATCCTCGATATAAGACCTCTTCAAAGATGCCCGGATAAGCAGCGTTAAACAGAGCATTTAATAAAAAGATTGGTAATGAGTTCAAGGAATTCAAACGAAACATACTGCTCGGATAAATACCGGCGGATAAAACTTTTGATATTATATTTCTGCTTATATTTTCAACTATAGATACTATAAATATTAATAGAAACGATCTGCTCGTCAGCCTCCAGTTAAAATATTTCAATTTTATATTAAAAAAGCGGCCAATGAATAAAGTGGCTGTAATTCCTATATAAATAAATAGTAAACTATACCAACTTAACTTATTGCTCGTGTTGTTATTGAGATTGAAAAATTTATTTGCACAATAAATAATTAACAGTAATAGAGTCCAAACGATAAGAAAAGGGTATATAGCGGATTTATTTTCATACATTTTCTGACTGTCGGTATCTAAACGCGGGAATAGAGAAACGAATATCATGGCTACAAGAGTTCCACCTGTAATTGAAGTGCTAATAAACAAGGAATCCGAGATGCTGTTTTTATTTATTATGTAATATAGGAAGATACATATAAATCCAATCGTTATAAAAATAATATCAGTAATTATAGTTTTACATTTATCAGGGGGCATTTTCAAAGACTTCCTTTCAGTCAAATGTAAGAGTGGTCCTTATCAAGAACTTCTACCATCTTTTATATAGTTACGTTCTCATGAAACGGACGGCATATCATTGCATTTGGGATACGGATAGGTTAGTTCGCTCATAAGACCATTATGAAGCAAAGTGATATAAAAAGAAACCCCTAATTTTCCCATTGAATGAGGTTATGAAGTATAAAAAATGCTATTACTGTCAACAGTATATTTCGGCTTTTCTGTGATGCCATAAGTTCTACCAATTATTACTGTTTATGATATAATTCATAAGGGAAGCATCTGATTTAGAGCTCAAAAGAATAGAGCAAGAAAAAAACTTCCTGCTCTAAATCTGATGATTTCCAATTGTACCAATTCGCGGACATGTAGCCGATACACTATGGGGATTGCATGGTTTTTCTTTGGCGGATTTTGATAGTTATATACGGGATATGCTCTTTGAAAAGATAAGTTTTGGAGACATTTTTATGTTGAATCATAAAAATGGGCATGCTTCTTAGACCTTCTGCCAGAAGGTCTGAAAAAATTGTATGAAGGGAACAAAAATTGCTCTTAAGTAACTGGGACATGCGTCCTTCCAATAGGAATCATATTCATACATCCGCAGACTTTGCAAACATGGATATTTACATTCCAGGCAGCTTCAATCAGTTCAACCATGGTCATGCCGGTATAGCGGGATTTAAATTTCTGATATCCCTGAAGCTTAAATATCAGTTCCAGCTTTTTCTTTTTGGTACGGTTGTTCAGAAAACCATAGTAGCGTATTTTTTGGAAACCGGCAGGCAGTACATGCAAAAGAAAACGGCGAATAAATTCCGCATTGCTCAGTGTAATTGTTCTTTTCGGTTCACCGGGAAGCTTCCCTCTGGCAGAAAAAGTGGTCTGTGATTCATTGACGGAAAGAATACGGCTGTTGGAGATGGCAATCTTATGTGTGTAACGCCCAAGGTATTCTATGGCATTGCCAAATCCGTTGAAGGTTTCTTTAATATAAGGACACCAGTCTTTACTGTAAAGGTTGTTTTTAAACTCATTCCATTCATAGGAATTGAGCAGATGCTCACAGGATGCTGAAAAAGCCAGTTTTCCGGCTTTGTAATACGCATCAAGGAGTGCAAGATATTTTCCTTTCAATTTATCACGCAGCTTGTAGACCGGAATGAAAAATTTTCCCTTTGACTTTCGGATTTTTCCATCTATGGTAAGTCCACCGCCAGACACAATACAATGCATATGTACGTGGTAAAGGAGTTCCTGATTCCAGGTGTGAAGAACCTGAATAATACCGGGAGTTGCGCCGAGATATTCTTTATTGGCAGACAGCTCCAGAAGGGTTTCAGCCGTACATTTGTGAAGAAGGTCATACAGAAGCTTCTGATTCCAGTAAATGATAGGATTCAGTTCATGGGGCAGGGTAAAAACAACATGAAAATAGGGAGAATCTATCACTTCTGATTTCCGTTTGTCGACCCAGACTTCCTTTAGGACAGCCTGACAGTTCGGGCAGTTCCTGTTGCGGCAGGAATTGTTGTGAAGTTCCGTGTAGCCACAGTCATTACAGCGGCTGGCATTGTAACCAAGTGCACCACTTTTACACGTTAGGATCGCTTTTGCTGCTTTACGCTGAACATTTGACTGGAAGTGATGATGGTCGCAGTATTCATCATAAGAAAAGGCAAAAGCATCCCGTATTTTGTAGTTACCCAAGGAAACCACCTCCGATCTGCTCAAAAGGATTGACTGTTTTTGACAGGGAGGATGCTGCAAGGTGCACGTAAATAGCCGTGGAATTCAAAGACTTATGACCGAGAAAAGTCTTTAGGGTCAGAAGATCCATTCCATTTTCATAGCTGTGAGTGGCATAGGCATGACGAAATGAGTGGGAAGTAAGTTTGTCGCTCATGCCGAGGGCTGACCGATGCTCCAGAATGAACTTTTGAAGCCATTGTTTGTCCATTGGATGACAGGTGGAACGCTGTTGGGTAAAGAGCCAGGTATCCGGTTTCATCTCCACTGGAAGACCGTGGTAATAGGAAAGAATCATCTGCCAGATCATATCGGGCATTGGAACAAAACGATCCTGATGGTTCTTGGAATCCGATACATGTATTTTTTTAGAGGAAGAAATGATGTCCTTACATTTCAGATGGCAGAGTTCATCCAGGCGCAGACCTGTGGCATAAAGAATGGATACTGCAAGGCGTGCTTTCGGATCCTCAAGTGAAGAAATGAAGGTCAGAACTTCTTTTCTGGAAGGGACAAAGGGAAGATATACATTAAATTTTCGAAATGGAATCTGAGTTCTGTCCCATGGTTTATGCAAAACATACATGTGAAAAAACTGAAGGTAGGAAATAATCATGTTAATGGTTCTGTCGCTGAGATTACGTTCCAGCCGGATCCAAGATAAATAATCCCGCATGGCCTGCCAGGAAGCATTTTCCGGGGCGACAGCAACGGAAGAAAGATATTCGAGATATGGCTTGATATAAGTTTTGTAGGAACGAATGGTATTATCAGTCAGACCTTTGGCCTGAAGCATTTGAATAAAAACAGAAAAATAGTCCATAAAAGAACCTCCTAAAATTGAAATGAATGAGTAAACAGTTGAAATCACTTCAAAAAGGCGGCGGACGAATAAAAAAATAAGATATGTAGTTGTTGAATGAGCAAAAAAATGATAAATTAAACATAAGCGGTTTCTTCCTATATGTGTTTATTTTTGTCTTGTGGTGATTCAACAATAAAACATATAGAAGCAAACCGCTACTTTTATTTTGAGAAAAATGAAATTATTTTAAGAAAGTGGCGGAAACATTGTAACTGGGGCTAGCCGTCGCGCTAGCGACTTGGTATAATGACTTTAAGCAAGGATATATTGTTCATATACAGCAATTTGAAGGTTACGTCAAAATGCTGCTTCGAATGCAGCCGGATGTATGTGGAATGAGTGGTATATGCTCGTGTCAGCATGTGGTTGAGGCAGATGGAGAGGTATATCCCTGTGATTTTTTTGTGCTAGATGAATATAAGCTGGGTAATTTAAATCTGGTCTCTTACGAAGAAATTAATAAGAAGAGAAAAGAGCTAAGGTTTATTGAGAAGTCGTCTATAATACATGAGGATTGCAAAGAATGTAGATATTATGCTATATGCAGGGGAGGATGTCGGAGATACCGTAATTCTAAGAATTTTTTCTGCACGGCTTATTATGAGTTTTTTGATTATACAATTCGTCGTTTGGAGAACATAGCGACGTGGTATAGCAGATAGGAGATTATTTAGCATATTGCTATTTAAAGAAATAAAATTGATATTAAATATTCAGTTTTGCAATTAAAGGGGCTTATATCAATCGGATGTAAGCTCTTTTAGCATTATTGAATGAAATGTTTGCCTCGTTTAATAGTTTACATATTATGTTGAAATTCCTAAAAGTAAACTCAAACAAATTGCATGTTTTCATAAAAATTACTTGAAAATCTCAGAAACATGTAGTAAACTTCAATCGTGCATATAAATGCATTATTAGTGCACGAAGTTTGTATAAATGTTTAAAATGATGCGCGGGCGTAACCTAGAATGAGGCATATGTCATGGACGAGAGGGAGAATAAAGGAATGAAAAGGGTTACCATACAGGATATAGCGAAGAAGCTAGACTTGTCAAGAAATACGGTGGCAAAGGCGTTAAATAATAGTGATACGGTATCCTATGATACTAGATTTCTGGTTATAGAGACTGCTTATGAGATGGGATATTCAAAGCTATCGCCGGCGGTACTTAATGAATTTAAAGTACGCAATAAGATTGATGAAACCAAGTCCATCGTTGTCCTAACCAGAAGGGAGATATCCTTCTTTTGGAACAGTATTATTATGGGGATATCGGATGAGTTGAACAAGTTTGGATGTAAGTTACAATTCAACTTTATTAATGAGTCAGATGAGAAAAATCTGGTACTTCCTCTGGATTTAAAGGAAGAGGTCAGCGGTATTATTATATTAAGCATATTTTCTGGTGATTATGTCGAACAAATTATGAAGCAGAATTTTCCGGTTGTATTCTTGGATGGTCCGGTGGAATTGGGCGATGTATCCCAGTATGGGGATATCATTATTTGCGAAGGAAGGAATAGTATCCGAACCATAGCTTCAGACTTGATTTCTCGTGGACTAACGAAGATAGGCTTTATCGGAGATGTTTCTTATAGCAAGACTATAGCGGAACGTTATGAAGGTTATTTATCTGCGCTACGGACAGCGGGGCTTCCTGTAGATCCATCGATTGTAGCAAATTATCATACGGCTCATAAGTTCTATAAGAAGGAAGAGGTTGAAGCAGCCATAGATAAATTTCCCTATATGCCGGAAGCAATCGTCTGCGCCAATGATGATATTGCATTATTTACAATCCGTTACCTTAACAGCAAAGGATTATCGGTTCCTGCGGATGTGGCAGTTACCGGATACGATAACATTGAAGTGATTGCACAGGTAGAGCCAATGCTTACTACCGTAAAAGTTGGGAATCAGAGATTGGGAAGAAGGCTGGTGCAGAAGTTGATGTGGCGCCTGCAAAATCCTGAATTTCCTAAAGAAGTGGTATATATTAATGCCGAGGTTATCTTTCGTAAGTCTTCAGACAAACGTAAATAAAGAGGATAAAAATTTCGATAAGTAGAAGATTGATCCGATGGATTAAAATAGACAAGAATAATAGATCGGTAAAAAAGATTAAGATAAATAGAGCGAAGCAATTAGACTTTTTAAACTTATGAAAAGTGTATTGCTTTGCTCTATTTTTTGTATGGCACTTTGGCAATTGGATATCAATATTTCTTTGTATTCTACTAAGCATTCTACCATGCAAAAAGTCACAAAATATGACAGAATATATATAACGCATATTGAAATGTTAAAAACAAGTCGTTTAATGTAAAGTAAATGCACATACACTTAAAAGTGTTAATTCATGCATGCTATATAGAAAAGTAATAAAAAAAGATTCAGTATTGGAAGATTATTATGATAAATAACAAAAACAAGTCTTGATACTTACCAAAATTTATGCTACAATGCACACATATGGAGTAATTATGTAAAGAGTAATGCACCATAATGCATTGGATGTGATGAGGAGGGGATAACAGCATGGGAAAGTCAAAGGGGATGAGAAGGCTATTCGTAGGGCTTTTAATGATTACCCTTAGTTTGCTGAGTGAACGTGCGGTGGAAAAGGCTATGGCAAAAACCAATCGGTCTTTCGATGAATACAAAGAGCGGTTAAGTGAGATTGGAACGGATGGACTGGATTATAAAGATTATCTCGCGCAGCATGACACGATAATAAGACCGGATGAAGGATATGTTATTGATGCAGAGGATTATGTTCGTATAGAAGATATGGAGATCAAGGAGTATCAAAATCTCGAAGGTATGGAAGGGACTGCTGTATATACCGGAGAAAAAGGTCTGATTGAGTATGAGGTAACGGTTGAAGAAGAGGGGTTCTATGATATATCTTTACTGTATTATCCGATTGAAGGTAAGAGCGCATCCATTCAGAGAGGAATTTTTGTGGATGGAGAGCTTCCATATGACCAATTAAGTTTGGTTGAGTTTTCCCGCATATGGGTGGATGAGGTTAGCGAGTGGGAAAGAGATAACCGGGGAAATGATCTTAGACCAAAGCAGATGGAAGCTCCAGAATGGATTTTAAGCTATTGCTACGATAGTGAGGGGTATGAAACAGACCGGCTTTCCATATACCTTACGCCGGGAACCCATACACTGACACTATATTCTAGAAGAGAGCCAATGCTTCTGCGAAAGATTATCCTGAAGAATGTGGAGGATGTTGGTGATTATCAAACGGTTAAGCAAATACACGATGCTCAGGGAGCTACGGATACATCCGATCGGATGATTACCATACATGCAGAACATGCGAATCGGAAATCCTCTCAGATGCTATATCCCTCCCAGGACAAATCATCACCTGCGGTTTATCCATATAGCGCGAAGAATTTAAAGAATAATACGATTGGAAGCAATAGTAGTTGGCGAATCGTTGGTCAATGGTTGGAATGGGATTTTGAAGTCCCGGAAAGTGGGTATTATTATATCACTCTTCACGCAAGGCAGAATTTCGTTAGAGGTATCTATACATCCCGTAAGATTATGATTGATGGATATGTGCCTTTCGATGAGATGAATGATTATGGGTTTAACTATAAGAGTAAGTGGACAATGACCACGTTACAATCGGAAGAGGGAGAGAATTATCGCTTCTGTTTGGAGAAAGGAAAGCATACTTTACGGATGGAAGTTGTGCTCGGCAATTTCTCCGATATTGTAAGTAACATACAGGATGCATTGTTAGATATTAACGCGGTTTATCGTAAGGTTATACGCATCACCGGCGTCGAACCGGACAAATACCGGGATTATAATATAGAAAGAAGTATTCCGGGGCTTGTAGATGAACTTACGAAGATAAGAGGAAACATTGCTGCGGAGTTGGAAAAACTTCGTGAAGTAGCAGGCAAGGGTAGTGACCGTGAGGCAGCCCTGGTAACTATGGTAGAGCAGTTGGATTATCTGATTAAAGACATTGAACGCTTTCCGAAGATATTAGGTTCCTTCAAACAGGATGTCAGCGCTTTGGGAACGTGGATTACTGGAGTTTTGGAACAGCCATTGGCACTGGATACCATCTATATCCATTCGCCGAATACGAAGGTTCCAGAAGTGAATAACTCCCTATGGGATCGTTTGGTGCATGCAGTAAAGACGTTATATTATTCCTTTGTTATTGATTATAATACTATCGGTAATGTAGCAGAGGAAGGGGAAGAAGTTAAGACGATTACCGTATGGATTGGTTCTGGACGTGATCAAGCCAATGTAGTGAAGGATTTAATTGATGAGACGTTTACCCCGGTGACCAATATTAATGTCAATGTACAGCTAGTGGATATGGGCACATTGCTCCAGGCGACACTGGCTGGGCAAGGACCGGATGTAGCTATTCAAGTAGGGAATGACCTACCAATGAACTACGGATTACGTAATGCCGTGGTAGATCTCTCGGAATTTGATGATCTTCCTGAAATAAGGAGCTATTTCCGGGAAAGTGCTATGGTTCCCTATGAGTTTGATGGTATGACCTTTGGACTTCCGGAAACGGAAACCTGTCTCATGATGTTTTATCGAAAAGATATTCTAAAGGAATTGAACTTAGAAGTTCCGAGAACCTGGGATGAGATGAAAGTAGCGCTTTCCGTGCTCAGCAAGAATAATATGGACTTAGGAATGCTGCCAACCGGAATGACTCCGCAGCTGGCAGAGCAGGTATTTGCAATGCTTCTCTACCAAAATGGTGGAGAGTACTATAATGCAGATGCTACAGCTTCTGCTTTAGATAGTGATGTTGCAATCAGCGTATTTAAAGACTATACGGAATACTATACCGATTACAAATTAGATATGGAAGCACCGCTGGATCAACGTTTTCGAACAGGCGAGGCACCGATTATTATTTCGGACTTTTCCCTCTATAACCAGCTGCAGGTATCTGCTCCGGATATTAAGGGACTATGGGGATTTTCTATGATACCCGGTACGGTTCGAGAGGATGGCAAGGTGGACTTCTCCGTATCTAGTACCGGTTCAGCTGCGATTATGATGAGCCAGACAAGGGATAAGGAAAGCGCATGGAAATTTATGAAATGGTGGATTTCTGCGGATACGCAGACGCAATATGCCCGTGAGATGGAAGCGCTGATGGGAGCGGCAGCCCGTTATCCTACGGCAAATATTGAAGCGTTTGACAATCTTCCTTGGCCGACAGAGGATTACGAGGCCTTGATGGCGCAATTTGAATGGATGAAAGGGATTCATCAGGTACCCGGTGGCTACTATTCATGGCGTAACGTCAGCAATGCCTTTTACAAGGTGGTAAATGCATCGGATGAAAAGAAAATGATGCCTAGGGAAGCTTTGATGGACTATGTCAGATATATTAATGAAGAGATAACATTCAAACGTAAAGAGTTCGGATTACCAACAGCAGAGTATTAGGAGAGGATGAGATGAAGAGGATGTCAAATAAAGCGGGGAACAATAAGGAGTATACATTGGTTAACCGAATAAAAAGAAGCAAAGCATCTTATATCATGATGGCTCCATACTTTATTCTTTTCTTCTTTTTTACCGTGTTGCCGGTGGCGATTTCTATTGTGCTAAGTTTTACGAATTTTAATGTATTGGAACCCCCTAAATTTACCGGATGGGCAAATTATATTCGATTGTTTTTAGAGGATGATATTTTTAAAATAGCATTAAAAAACACATTGATTTTTGCAGTTATTACTGGTCCGATCAGCTATATGATGTGTTTGTTGTTTGCGTGGATTATTAATGAATTTAGTGGAAAGGTTAGAGCTTTTTTGACTTTGATCTTCTATGTACCATCTATCTCCGGTAATGCCTATGTGATTTGGAATTTAATTCTGAAGGGGGATCGTTATGGTATTCTGAATGGTCTGCTTCTGGATTGGGGATTTTTAAATACTCCTATCGTATGGATGAAGACAGAGCAATATGTCATGCTGTTTTTGATTATCGTCCAGCTATGGCTCAGCCTTGGTACAGGTTTCCTTACCTTTATTGCCGGTCTTCAAACCGTAGATAAATCACTCTATGAAGCCGGTGCAGTGGATGGAATAAAGAATCGTTGGCAGGAACTTTGGTATATCACACTTCCTGCGATGAAGCCGCAGTTGCTATTTGGCGCTGTCATACAAATTACCCAGTCTTTTGGCATTGCAGATGTATCCATTCAATTAGCAGGTAATCCAAGTGTTAATTATGCAGGTACAACCATTGTTACACACCTGATGGATTTCGGCTCAATTCGATATGAGATGGGATATGCATCAGCGATTGCTACGATTCTTTTCCTATTGATGGTAGGTTCGAATAAGCTGGTTCAAAGAACTCTTAGAAAGGTAGGTAAATAGCATGGCTGGAGATTACATAAAACCTAGACGTAGAATCTTTCGAAGAAAGAAGAAACAGCTAAATCGATCCATGGCGGGAAACCTGACCCTATTTATTTTCATGGGAATCTGTGGTGTGTTTATGGCACTGCCTCTGGTATTGATTATAAGCAGTGCATTCAAACCTTTGGATGAGCTGTTTCGCTATCCACCTATGCTATTTCCGAGGAACCCAAGCCTTGATAACTTTTCGGATTTGTTTGTTCTAATGTCGAACTCCTGGGTACCGTTTAGCAGATACATAATTAATACGCTAATTATCGTTGGTGGTGGTACGACTGGTCATGTATTATTTGCTTCCTTAGCAGCATACCCGTTAGCAAAGCATGATTTTCCTGGGAAAAAGATCATTTTTCAAATGGTTGTTCTTTCCCTGATGTTTAGCTGGCAGGTAACACAGGTACCGAACTACCTGATTATCTCAAAATTGGGAATCAACGATACATATTGGGCGTTGATCTTACCAGCCTTCTCCTTCGGCTTAGGATTATACTTGATGAAGCAGTTTATGGAACAGATTCCGGACTCTCTGATTGAATCGGCAAGGCTTGATGGTGCTAATGAATATCGAATTTATTGGTCTATTATCATGCCGAATGTAAAACCGGCTTGGTTGACGCTGGCTGTACTACAGTTTCAACAAATGTGGGGGAACACTGGTAGTGTATACCTTCGGAGAGAAGAGCTCAAGCCGTTACAGTTTGCTTTGCAGCAAATTGTTAACGGTGGACCAGCAAGGCAAGGCGCAGCAGCCGTTGTAACATTGATCATAGCAGCTGTTCCGGCAATCTTTTTTGTGATTTGCCAAAGCAGTATTATAGAAACCATGACCACATCAGGAATGAAGGAATAGACAGAAGGAGGAAGAGTATGAAAAAAAATAGGTTTTGGTTTATCCCAATGATTATCCTGATGTTACCGATAAATGTTGCAAATGCTTCAGCGAATGCGAATGTTCCCTATCATACCTATAACTATGGTTATTGGGATGATATTTACTACACTCCTGCTGCCTATGTTCCGTCAGGTAACATCTCCGGGAGCAAACTGGAGATCGGAGCGTTTAATTCCCCGCAGGATATTTTTGTTGGAAAAGATGGAAGAGTCTATGTGGCGGATACGGGTAACAACAGAATTGTCGTGTTAGATTCAGAGATGAAGTTGGAAAGGATTATCGAGAAGTTCGACAATGAAGGTAAAGAAGACACATTTAATACTCCATCCGGACTTTGTGTTACGGAGAAGAATGAAATTTATATTGCAGATACGAATAACCTAAGGGTTGTTGCATTAAATGAGGATGGTTCGTTACGAAAGATTATAAGCAATCCGCAATCTGAAGTTTTGCCGGCAGATTTTGTTTTCTCACCGCTGAAGATTACGGTAGACTACGCGGATCGAGCTTATGTAATTGCGAAAAATATGTTCAAAGGGATTATGGCCTTTGATGAGAATGCTTCTTTTACCGGATTTACCGGTACGATTAACGTTACGATCTCTACCTACGAGAAGATATGGAGGAGATTTTCTACGAAGGCACAAAGGGAAAGGCAGGTACAGTTTATACCTACAGAATTTACCGGAGTGGATATTTCACCGGATGGCTTTGTATATGCAACGAATATTGATGGTGAAGGGAAGCAGTCCATTCGAAGATTAAATCCGAAGGGACAGGATGTTATAAAAAAAGGAAAAGTACCGTTAAGCGGAGATTTGACTTGGAGGCTTGCCGGCGATTACTCTGGAGCTTCTCGTATCGTAGATATTGTATATCGAGGTAGTGGAATCTATTCTGTCATTGACAAGACCAGAGGACGTATCTTTACCTATGACCATGAAGGTAACCTCCTCTATATCTTTGGTGGTATCGGTAGTCAAGAGGGGACATTTCGAAATCCGGTAGCGATCGAGGAAAAGGGGGAAGAAATCCTAGTTCTTGATGCTTATCGTGGTGAAATTCTTCGCTTTCTACCAACGCAATATGGGAAGCTGATTAATGAGGCAATTGCTCTTCGATATGATGGAAACGAAGCTTCCGCGGTAAAGTTATGGGAAAAAGTTCTGGAGCTGGACGCAAACTTTGAACCGGCTTACGATGGGATCGGTAAATCCTACCTGGCAGCCGGCAAAAATAAAAAAGCCATGGAATATCTAAAATTAGGTATGGATCGTGAGTATTACTCGATCGCATATAAGCGCTACCGAGACGATATTTTAAAGGATAATTTGAGCTATATTTTAACAGGAATTACTTTACTTGCGGTTGGATTAGCCATTCGATCCGTAATAAAGAAAAGAAAAGGGAAGGGAGTCGGAGAAGATGAGTAAGAAGGAAAAGATACGATATCCATTTTATGTTATTTCTCATCCCTTTGATGGCTTTTATGAGATAAGGCATAGAGAAAAGGGGAGCGTTTGGCTAGCGCTATTCTTTATCTTTCTATTTGGCTTATCATTTTCATTAAATAGGCGGTATGCTGGATTCGTTGTTAATATGGTTAATCCACGGGATGTTGACAGTAGAGCAGAGATCCTTGGTATCTTTCTGGTAGTACTACTCTTTGCAGCGGCTAATTGGTCGATTACCTGTTTGATGGAGGGTGAGGGAAGATTTAAAGACATACTGACAATTATAGGATATTCGATGCTGCCAATGATTCTTATGTTTGTTCCAACAACCATTCTATCCTGGTTCATTGCAGCCGACGAAGAGGGAATCTACTATCTGCTTCTTGGTTTATCAATTATATATTTTGCGATACTGTTACTGATTGGAATTATGGTGATCCATAATTTTGGTTTTGGTAAGACACTAATAACTTTGGTATTAACCTTTGTGGCATTATTACTGATTATATTTATCATATTATTGCTATTTTCCTTAGTAAATCAGGTAATTTTGTTTTTGCAGAGTGTTTATACTGAATTAATCATGAGAGCGTAAGGAGGGCGATTTTGTGAAGAAGACCAAAAAAATTCGATTGGTTGCTGCTATAGCAATCGTCCTCGCCTTGATTGGATATGTAACGTTTATTTGCTTCCACTATTTTTTCTATAAAGGTTATGAGAAGTATTTGACCGGTTACACTTTTGAACCAAGTGCGGAGTTTGTTGCCATGAACGATAATGCCCCTAAAGTGAATGGAATGGTTCTAGCAGCAGAAAATGAATTCCTAAAGCTATATACCAATGGAAAGACAACGGAAATTGCTGTTTATGATAAACGAACCGATGAAATTACCTATTCAAATCCGGTGGACAGGGCCGATGATCCGATTGCTTCCGGCAGAAATATGACGGCACTAAATTCGCAGTTTATGCTGACCTACTATGACTCTAGTATGACGGAAGTAACCATGTATAATTATGATTATAGTATTGCTAGGGAACAGTTTAAAATGGAAGGAATTGAAGATGGTATTCGATATACCTACTTACTCGGTAACCTAGATAGCCCTACAGGGCTCGTTCCTCCTTTTATTACTGAGGTGAGATTGCAAGAGAAAATCATTAGTCAGCTATCCGAACGTGATGCCAGGATATTTAAAAATAGTTATATGCCTTCCGGAACCTCGGATGGTGTTATGGAACTTACTGCCGGTGTAAAAGCCAGTAAAGTAGGACTTAAGAAAATGAACAAGATGTTGGAGGAGATTGGATATGCACAGGCGGATTTTGATGAAGACGCCAAATTAGTAGCCGGAGGTGAACTGCCGGAGAGAACAACCTTTACCATTGTGGTTGAATATCAGTTAAAGGATGACAAACTGGTAGTGAAGGTGCCGACGGAGCAGATGAGCAGTACGGGTACCGGTAAAATAGCTAACATTTCTTTGCTTAGTTTCTTTGGAGCAGGAAGTATCAATGAGGATGGATACCTTCTGGTTCCCAATGGCTCCGGCTCCCTAATTTATTTTAACAATGGAAAGAAGACAGAGCGATATAACCAATATATCTATGGAATGGATCCAACACTACAATCCTATACGGTTGTTGAGGATACGGAAAATGCAAGAATACCGATCTTTGGTATTAAGAGGGAAAACAGTGCAATCTTTGCCGAAATTACTAATGGGGACGCTTTGGCCAATATCATAGCAGATGTATCTGGCAAAACCAATAGTTATAACTATGTATACCCCACCTTTACCTTAAGGGGGGCGGAGAAAATCTCCATGTTTGGAGCGGAAGGAGTATCTGCAGATCTTCCCACCGTAGAAAAGGATTTATATAATCTGGATATTACAGTAGAGTATGCCTTCCTGGAAAAGAAGGATGCAAGCTACTCCGGCATGGCGAATTACTATCGGGAAGAGCTGATTAATCGCGGCGTCTTAACGGCGAAAAAGGCAAAGAAAAGCATTCCCTTCTATCTGGATATCGTGGGTGGAATTAAGCGTGAGGACAGTTTCCTTGGGGTACCGTATATGGCAGTATATCCGATGACTACATTCGAGGAAGCAGGTCGTATTGCAGATATCCTAAAGGAGGAAGGGATAACCAATCTTAAGATGAATTATCTTGGTTGGTTTAACGGTGGATATTTTCATGACCCTGCTAAGAATATCAAAATTGAACGTAAACTTGGTGGAAAAAAGAATTGGATAAAGCTCTATGAGAAGCTAGAAGCCAATGGCTCAAAACTATTTGGCGATGTAGCGATCCAGAAGATATCCTACGAAGCTGACCATTATAATTACAAATTGGAAAATGCACAATACTATTCCGGACTTACCGTAACCTTTGGCGGGGTGAACCCGGTAACCATGCGGCAAACCGGTGGAATGGGATATGTGGAAACCAACTACGATGTTCTTTCACCGAAGTTTATCGAACGCTATGTGAGTAAATTCTTAGTTAAAATGAAGCGGATCGATGCCTCCGGCGTATCCTTAAGAGACTTGGGCGATTTCCTAACTGCTGATAAAAGAAGAACCAATGTAATCAATCGCCAGGAAGCGAAACAAATTGTTGTAGGACAACTGGAACGAATGGATGGGGCGATTAGCGAACTGATGCTTCAGGGGGGTAATTCCTATGTATGGGCCTATGCCGATGATTTAATCAATATTCCTGGTAGTCATAATTCTTACTACATTGTGGATGAGGAAATACCATTTTACCAAATGCTTATCAATGGATATATCGATTATGCGTCTAGCGCTATTAATTTAAGTGACAGCTATGATAAGCAGGAAATCATTCTCAGAATGATTGAATATGGTTCATCACCGCATTTTACCTTATCCTACAATAGTTCCAGTGAGATCAAATATTCCGGTATGAATAGCTTATATTCCACACAGTATGAGACATGGATGGCAGATGCGGTAGATATCTATGATAAGACAAACGAAGCATTGCACTATGTGACCGGAAGTACCATGGTTGAACATGAGATGATCGAGGCTGGGGTTAAGAGAATAACCTATAATAATGGTATTATCATATATATAAATCAAAATAAGAGAGACGTAAATGTGAACGGGATAAAGATACCTGCAATGCGTTATGTAATAGAGGGGGTAGAGGAATGAAAAATAAACGAATGACATTAAGGCAAAAACGTGCAATAACCGGTTTCCTTTTCATCCTGCCATGGTTTATCGGATTCCTTGTATACTATCTCAAAAGTCTAATTCATACGGTTCAGTTCTCTCTTAGCAATGTTCGGATTGCGGAAACCGGAGGATATACTACGGAGTTTATAGGAGCTGAGAATTTTCGGTTTGCTTTGCTGGAACATGCAACGTTCAATCAGGTTTTGGCTGACTCACTATGGAACATCTTAATTGATGTACCATTTATCATATTCTTTAGTTTATTTATAGCGATTATGCTAAACTCCAGATTTAAAGGAAGGGCATTGGTTCGAGCAATCTTCTTCCTTCCAATTTTACTTGGTTCCGGTGCTGTGCGGGAGACGCTGCAATTAGCAACGGAAAATATCCAAGGAGGAGCAGCATCAACAGTCGCCGAACTGGCTACGAGTTCCGGCGTAAATGTGGATTACTTCCTGCACATTTTCGTTGAGATTGGCTTGCCAGAACAATTGGTAGAATACATAACGGGTTTGATTGCAAGAATTTATGAGATTGTTCGTGCATCCAGTGTACAGATAATCGTTTTCTTGGCGGCTCTTCAATCCGTGCCATCCTCTATGTATGAGGTAGCACAGATCGAAGGAGCAACTACCTATGAAACGTTCTGGAAAGTGACATTCCCTATGGTTTCGCCACTAATTATAACCAATGTTATTTATACCATAGTTGACTCTTTCGCTACTAGTGAGGTTGTTACAACGGCATATGATGTTGCATTTATCCAATATAACTATGGTTTGTCCAGTGCGATGAGTTTGCTGAGTACGATAGTTGTATGTACGGTCTTAGCGATTGTGGCCGCATTAATTTCGAAAAAAACATTCTATTATAACTAGAAGGAGGAAGCGCTTTGAACATAAATGATATGAAACTGCAGTTTAAAAACTGGAATGAAGATACGGTAGTCATAAACAAGAGGTTAAGAACCGTTCACAAACTTAGAGCATTTCTCTTTTCGATTGTTAAGTTTATCATCCTGTTGGGTATTTCGTATATTATATTAGGACCGATCATTAACATCCTAGCGAATTCGTTCTATTCAGCAACCGATGTGTATAATCCATCCGTATTCCTATTCCCATTAAATCCGACTTTGAATAACTATAAGCTTACCTTTATTCGGTTGGACTATTGGAAAACGCTGGGACAGTCAATGCTTTATATCGCAATCTTAACTATATTACAGATTATAATTACTTCAATGGCAGGTTATGGTTTCGCGCGATTTGATTTTCCGTTTAAAAAGCTACTATTCGGTTGCGTAATTATAACTATTGTATTGCCAACCCATACCATAATGCTTCCGCTATATCAACATTTTAGAAATTGGGACCTGTTTGGTATCTTAAATGCAACTCTTGGCCATAAGATGAACCTGCTATCCAGTGAAATGCCAATGTATCTAATGACGTTACTGGGCAGTGGTTTACGATCTGGATTATTCATTTATATCTTCCGGCAGTTCTTTCGGGGACTACCAAAGGAAATCGAGGAAGCGGCATTTATTGATGGAGCAGGTATGTGGTACACCTATTTTCGGATTATGATGCCAAATGCAATGCCTTCTATTTTAACAGTTACGGTATTCTCCATGGTCTGGCAGTATAATGATATGTTTTACATAAAACTGTTTTCCATGCCATCGAAGAATCATATAACATTTCGTTTGTCAACTATACAGGCTACAATTGAATTCGTTGATGAGATAAAAGATCCAATGGTTTCGCAGCTGAACGTATATGCAGGCGTTATTCTTGTTCTGCTGCCAATTCTTATCATCTATTTATTCTTACAGAAGTATTTTATGGAGGGTGTAGAACGAAGCGGTATTGTCGGTTAATACCCAGGACATCGCCCACCTTAAAATAAATAACAAAAACATATAATAAAGGAGGAGAATTAATGAAGATTAAGAAATGGGTATCACTCTTATGTATTCTTGCTATGGCATTTGCTCTTACCGCATGCGGCGGCAAAAAGGAAGACCAAAGAGCAAGTAGTGAGACAACACCTACTCCGGCTACAACGGGAGAGGAAGAGAAGGAACCGGAAGAAAAGCCGGAGGAAGTAAAGGTAGATCCCTATGAAGCATTTGACTTAGGTGGAAGAGAAATCAAGGTTGGTATTTGGTGGGATTACTTTTACACAAGTGAGCATACGGATATTACCGATGATCCGGGGCTTTCTAATCCGGAGACTGCGCAGATGAAACTGGATAATGTTAGAAGAATTGAAGAGAAATACAATTGCACAATTAAATTCGTTAACTTAGGTTGGGAAGGTATTATTGAAAGTATCAATACTTCCATTGCTGCAGGTACACCGGAATGCGATATTTACCTAACCGACCTTCAGTTTGGTGTTCCTGCAGCAGCGAATGGTCTAGCTCAGGATTTAACAAAGATTGCTCATGAGAATACCGATTTATTCGCTGATCAAACGATTATTCGACCCCTTGAAGGACTTGGTGGAACCTATTTCTTTGGTGAGCAAAGTTTACCACAGAGTGGTATTTATCTAGGATACAATGCTACCATGCTTGAAGAATTGAGTTTAGAAGATCCCCGTGATTTATACAAGAGGGGTGAATGGACTTGGGATAAATTTGCTGAGTATGCAGCCGCAGGTACCAAAGACAATGACAATGATGGAACCATTGATGTATATGGCTACGGCGGCGTGTTCACAGATTTCGTAAATGGTCTTATGATGAATAATGGCGGCGCTATGGCGGCTACCGATGTAGAAGGTTTAAGCTCTAAACCAGTCGTAGAAACCTTAGAATTCATCGATCGCATCTACAATCAGGATCAGTCCGGTAGACCTTGGAACTGGGATGACTGGAACGACAACTTGCTTGCTTGGTCAGATGGTAAGGTTATGTTCTGGACAGCGCAGGCTTGGTTACTAAAGCAAGAGGCGGATGCAGCAGTAGCAGAAGGTGCAGAATTGCCTTTCGACTACCATATAGTACCATATCCGATCGGACCCAGCGGTGATGGAACAATTGTAAGCCCAGTATCCGGTAACTGGTTTATCCTCCCGGTTGGTGTAGAAGAACCAGGCAAGGTATTACAAGTATTCGAGGAGTTCTTGAACTGGCACAAAGGGGATACCGAATTAAGAGATGATCCGGCATGGTTTGAGAGCTGCTTCATTGAAGATGAAGATGTTGAACTTGCATTTACATGCGGTGAGAACCTAAAACTTGATATCTGGAATTCTGTAGGCTTTGATTTTGGTGCAACAATCTGGGGTCCGATTGTAGTTGATAAGACTTCAACCGTTGCACAGGCAGTAGAAGCTGCAAAACCTGTACTTCAGGATGCACTGGATGCTTACTATAAAAAGTAAAGATAGTTGCAATGCGGTAATGCAACGAAAGGATACATTTTAGTTAGAAAAGTTCATATCTTTGAGATCAGAATAAATGGATTACATAGATGCTGCAGCTTTTTTATTAGTACAGACAAATGGGTAGGAAAGAATTACTTCTATGGGGAAAGAATGATTAGGAATGCAAGATGAAAGATGAGAAAGGAGTATAATGAAAAAATATATGTGGAGAATTGCCATTCCTATGGCGTTATCCTTGATTTTCTTATTCGGGTGCAGTCCCAAAGAGTATAATGAGACATCTAAGAAAACTTCAGAAGACAGAGTGGATGTAATCGAAGGGGAGCACGCTGAAGTACCGCAGACTTCTAAGAATATGAATGCTGTAGAGAATCAAGCTTCCCCCGATGAAGCTTCGAAGGAGTTGGATGGATCGAATAAGACGGATGTAATAGAAAGGGATGCAAATTCGAACTATGATGTCGATTTTCATTTGGTTATTGAGGCAGAAGATGCAGCGTTTACCGGTAAGGTAAGAGAAGAAAATCGGAAGAGTGGATATACAGGAGCCGGATACCTTACGGGTATCGAAACCGAAGAGGATACGACAACCTTTCATGTTACCGTGCCGGGAGCGGGTGCCTATGATTTAAACTTTAGAAGTGTAGGAAATACCGGCTACAAAGAAAATAATATTTATATCGATGGAGAATTTGTAGGTGTGGCAAAAGTAGACGGTGATGAATTTACCGATTCTATCGTGAAAAATGTTTATTTAAACGAAGGTGAGCATGATATAACGCTAAAGAAAGGTTGGGGATGGATATTGCTAGACCATTTGGAAGTCACTGCATCAGGTCCTGCAGACAAATCGATCTATACGGTTTCTACAGAACTGGTTGATCCCAAGGCTACGGCCGGAGCTAAGCGATTGATGCAGTATTTGGCTGATATGTATGGGAAATACATTATTTCTGGTCAATATGGAAATCGAGGTATTGATGGAAGTGAATTTAAGGCAATTTATCAAGCTTCCGGTAAGTATCCGGCGATGATGGGATTGGACTTTATCGAATATACACCTTCCCGCGTAGCTTTTGGATCCCAAGGAAAAGACGTGGATTATGCAATTCAGTTTCACCGGCAAGGCGGGATTGTAACATTTTGCTGGCATTGGAATGCACCGGAGCCATACCTGTATAATACCAATGAGCAACCTTGGTGGAGTGGTTTCTATACGAGAGCGGCCAATATCAATCTTAAGAAGATTATGGATGGTGATGATCCGGAAGGGTATGATTTGTTAATTCGTGATATTGATGTAATTGCTGAGCAGCTCCAACGATTGCAGGAAGCGGATATACCAATCCTATGGCGCCCCCTTCATGAAGCAAGTGGCGGATGGTTTTGGTGGGGAGCATCAGGACCGGAAGCATACATAGAACTATACCAATTGCTATACGATCGATTAACCGATTACCACAATATACATAATCTTATCTGGGTTTGGAATGGTCAGAATAAGGACTGGTATCCCGGAGATGAATTTGTTGATATTGCAGGGATTGATATTTATCCGGGGGAACATGTTTACTCCTCCCAGGGGTCTGGTTTCAATGAATTGGTAGAATGGAATGGTGATAATCACAAAATCATAGCATTAACGGAAAACGGATGTATGTTTGATCCAGATTTAGCTTTTCGTGATAATGCAATTTGGTCCTATTTTGGAACCTGGGGTGGTGAGTTTATAACTTTAAATAATACCGATACCTTATCTGAAAAATATACGGAAACCGATATGCTGGTTAAGGTATATACCAGTGAAAAAGTAATTACCCTGGATGAATTACCGGACCTGGAAACGTACGGCGAATAGGTCTAACCCACTTACAAATAGAAGATATACAAGGAGAATAATGATAAGTAAAGTAAAAATAATAGGCAAAGGTAGGATAAACCGGAGGAATGTACCTTATTCATAACAGATGAGTTGGAAAACAAAGATTGGTTATCAGTTCCTTATGAATGGTAGATTGCTGAAGAAAGGGGAGAACTTATGTGGATTAAAGGCTTTACTTACGGATGGGGAGGCAGGCGTGGGGATTATCGTACGGAAAAAGCGATACGTTCCCAGGATAAGCTTTATGATGTCGGTATCAACTGGATGTGCCTTGCATTTTCAGTGATGCAGAAAGCCTTCTCTTCGACCGAGATTTATTTTGATTACCGTAATACAGTTACGGACAAAGATATTGTTTTTATCATTAACCGCGCTCATGAACGGGGAATTAAAGTTTGTCTAAAGCCGGTAATTAATTGCTTGGATGGTATGTGGAGGGCACATATTCAATTTCCGGACAGTGATATGATGGGTAATGATCTCTATTGGGACCGGTGGTTTGAATTCTATAGTGCATTTCTTTGCCATTACGCAGAAATTGCGGAAGATACTGATTGTGAGATGCTATGCATCGGTTGTGAGATGAGTGGAACAGAACACATGGAACAGCATTGGCGAGTACTGATTAAGAAAATCCGTACGATTTATTCAGGACCACTGGTATATAATACGAATCACGGTAGAGAGGAAGAAGTCAAATGGTTCGATGCCTTAGATTATATTGGAACCAGTGCGTATTTCCGTGTGGGTAAAGTCCCTGGTGATTCTAAGGAGAATATGCTGGCAGCTTGGAATAAGGTTGGACAGGATATGAAACGTCTCAGCGAACGACTAGGCAAGGAAATCATTTTTATGGAAATCGGCTGTAGAAGTGCCAAAGAATGCGCTATGATGCCATGGGATTTCACGCATAATGAGTTAGAACGAAGTGAGGAAGAGCAGGCAAATTTCTACGATTCCTGCCTGACGGCTTTTCATGATCAGGAGTGGTTTGCCGGTGCTTTCTGGTGGGATTGGAGCGTAGAAGTCTATGATACGATAGAGGAGGCCAAAGAAAACAAGGGATTTGATATCCATAGGAAAAAAGCAGAACAGATACTAAAAGACTGGTATACCAAATTATAGAATGATCAAAGATTGATTTAAGCTACTCGGGTGAGCTCGTTGAGACCAGAATTTGAATACTTATTTTTTGATATGAGTGCCATAAGTCGTTTTAAGATTTTGCTATGACTGATGACACTCATATCAATTTTATATAATGACCAAATTGAATCCGTGATAGTACATAAGAAGGATGGAATGCAAAAATTTAAGGCAGGAATAATTATTGATGCTACAGGAGACGGTGATGTTGCTGCATTGGCTGGCGTACCTTTCTATAAAGGAAGAGAAAAGGATGGATTAATGCAGCCTGCTACTGTATTTGTTTTGCTGGGAGGCATTGATGATAAGACAGAAGATGTATTTCTGTGGAAAGGTAATAAGAACATTATTAGCAAAATGAAGCAGGAAGTAGGAAATGGTAATATTCCATTTCCTGCGGGTGCCGTCAATATAATGCCGGGCAAACAAAAAGGAACAGCTCTGCTTAATATGACTAGTAGTATCAATGTAGATGGTACGAAATCAGAGGATATGACAAGAGCTGAATTTGAATGCAGGGAACAAATCCCTCCTATTATTAACTTTTTACGTAAGAATGCTCCGGGTTATGAAGACTGTTATGTTATACGAACGAGTTCTACAATAGGGATACGGGAGACCCGGCATCTTCAAGGGAAAGATTACATTACAGAGCAAGATTTACTGAAAGGACGTATCTTTGAAGATTGGGTTGTTACAGGTGTTCGATATCCATTTGATATCCATAGTATGTCAGGTATCGGGCAGGATGAAAGTGAACCTGGGGAAAAAGTTAAGACGTACACAATCCCATACGGATGTTTTATTTCGGAAAAAGTAAGTAATCTACTTTTTACTGGCCGATGTATATCTGGTTCGCACATGGCTCATAGTAGCTTTCGTATGATGCCGACTTGTTTTGCCATGGGGCAGGCAACTGGTACCGCTGCAGCTCTTTGCGTAAAGAATAATCTACTACCTACTAATATGGATGTGGGATTACTGCAAAACGTTTTGCTACAGCAGGGAGTCGATAAACCAAATGGATAGTTCTATATTTTATAAAGAATATTTTTTCCCCTGTCGCTAAATCATACGATCTGGGAGGAAAGCTATTTATCTATAAGGTGAAGCAGTTTATGGCAGCTTGTTAGAATAAAAGGTTATATTTAAAAAGGTATTCGGAAACAACTTTATTCACATTGTTTCCGGATACCTCTTTTAATTATACATTTTTCCATTCATAAGGGGCTCTCATAATTTCAAAAACACTTCTTTTATATTATAAAACTTGATATACATCAATTCTTTTTCTAAAAATAATTGCTAATATGTAGTTACAAAGTAAATAATAACAAAATGAAAGAGAGGAATATAGTATGAAAACATTTAACAAAGCAACAGAACGCAATTTAAAAAAATTAAAACTATTTGTACCGGTTGTAGATCGGGTTCATGGAGCAAACCATCCGGAGTTCCACGATGTACGGAGGTTGTTTGACGAAATCAATCGAAAGGTAAAAGAAGCAGGAGCAGAAAAACCAGACTTAGATAATGAGTTCAAGCAATTGAGAGAGATTACGGGTAACTATACGGTACCTGGTGACGTGTGCGAAAGCTATGAAGCGGTATACCATATGCTTGCTGAAGTAGATGAAGCATACCGTGCATAAAACTAGCTGGAACTAGATCATAAATAATTAATAAGGAGGGGGAGACATGCAACGTTATATTTTAAGTAAGAAAAATCAAATTACACTGATTAACGGGATATTAATTGCAGTTGCTTTTATTACCAAGTGGACAACGGGCAATAGGAATATTTTTATTTGGACACTGATGATCGCATCCATATTCGGCGCTGCACCTATTGCTATCCAAGCATATCAAGCATTACGAGTAAAAGTAGTGAGTATTGATGTTTTGGTTACAATCGCCGTTTTAGGAGCACTTCTGCTTCAAAACTATGAAGAATCAGCAATTGTTACATTTTTATTCCTATTTGGTGCCTTTTTGGAACAACGTACATTGAATCAGACACGTTCTGCCATTAAAGAATTGACGGAAATGGCACCAGAGAGTGCGTTAAAAAGAATGGAGAACGGTGCGTTCGAAGAAGTTGAAGTTGATGAAGTCGACGAGGGTGATGTTCTTCTTGTTAAAACAGGTGCAAAAGTTCCGGTTGACGGCACGGTTTTATCCGGTGAAGGTCATATTAATGAAGCGAGCATTACCGGTGAATCTCTTCCTGTTGGAAAAGAAAAAGATTCGAAAGTTTATGCCGGTACTATCCTGGAAAATGGAACGATTCAAATCGTTGCAGATCGTGTTGGTGAAGACACAACATTTGGTAAAATTATTGAACTGGTAGAAGAGGCACAAGACTCAAAATCAGAAGCAGAACGTTTTATCGACCACTTCTCGAAATATTACACACCGGCTATCCTTGTATTATCATTTGTCGTATGGTTAATATCACGGGATATAGAGCTTGCTATAACAATTCTGGTTCTCGGTTGCCCTGGAGCATTGGTAATCGGCGTACCCGTATCGAATGTCGCCGGTATCGGAAATGGAGCACGCCATGGTGTATTACTAAAAGGTAGTGAAGTTATTCACGATTTCAGTCATGTGGATACCATGGTTTTCGATAAAACAGGTACACTGACCGTAGGAAATCCATCGGTTGCAGAAACGGAATATTATACAGACAGCGTTGATGAAGTATTAGGATATCTGGCAAGTATTGAACGGGAATCGGATCACCCGTTAGCGAAAGCAGTCTTACAAAAAATTGGTGAAACAACGTATTTTCCTATTGAAAATACCGAAGTTGTTAAAGGTGGCGGAATTGTAGCTGGTGTCAATGGACACCGAGTAGCGGTTGGTAATGTTGCCTTAATGGAAAAAGAAAATGTTGCGCTTAATACAAAAGCGAAAGCGGATGTGGCCCGCTTCGAGAAAAATGGAAACTCTCTTGTATTAACTTCTGTTGATGGCAGCTTGAATGTTATTATGGGCGTTCGGGATCAAATTCGTCCCGGCGTTAAAGAAGATCTTCGTAAGCTAAAAGACTTAGGCGTAAAAAACCTTGTTATGCTTTCCGGTGATAACCAGGGAACGGTTGATGTGGTTGGTCGGGAATTAGGCTTAACTGAGGCACATGGTCACATGTTACCGGAGGATAAATCTGCCTATATTAAGAAGTTAAAAGAAGAAGGTCAAATCGTAGCTTTCGTTGGAGATGGTGTTAATGACAGCCCTTCACTAGCGTTGGCAAATATCGGTATTGCAATGGGAGGTGGAACCGATGTGGCAATTGAAACATCGGACGTTGTCTTAATGAACTCTGACTTTAGCCGCTTGCCTCATGCTCTTGGATTAACGAAAGCTACGGCAAGAAACATGACCCAAAATATTGTTATTGCTGTAGGCGTTGTCTTAATCTTACTGGCAAGTGTTTTCTTCAGTGAATGGATGAACATGTCAATCGGTATGTTGGTTCACGAAGCAAGTATCTTAATTGTTATTATTAATGGCATGAGATTGTTACGTTATCGTCCAAGAAATAGAAAAAACTTGATATAAATCAAGGTTTTATAGAGTAAACTGGGATAAAATAGGTGTGAACACACTTAATACAACAATTTATATGCACAAAAAACATGTGCAGAAAGGAGCTTATAATGAAAGCAGCAACCATTCAATTAGGAACTTTGACATGCCCATCCTGCATGCAAAAAATCGAAAGTGCAGTAAAAGGTCTGGATGGTGTCGAACAGGATACCGTAAAAGTATTATTTAACGCAAGCAAAGTAAAGCTAAACTTCAATGAGGATAGGATTACAATCGATCAGATCGAAAATGCAATTACCAAGATGGGTTACGAAGTTAAGAAATCCAGCGTAAAATCTGCTTAAAAGCGTTAGATCATGGAGTTCGTGATTTATACTGAGAAATTTACGATTAACCACGTAAGAAGACAGTATAAGAAGTTATTTTGAATATAGTAAAAATAGGATGATGCGAATGGATATTTGCATCATCCTATTTATTACAATAAACTAGCCTTGATAATCAATGACATCCAGCCACTTAAACAAGAACTCTTTTTCCTCTTCGGTGGCGGTAATTAGTTGCTGTGCAGCAACGATCGGCAGCCACTTTTGAACATATTGAAGAGCAGTATCACTCTTTTTACAGAATAGTTTTATATACGAATCTGCAAGGTCCGGATAATAGAGTTTCATTTTTAGATAAGTGGTAGCCACATCTCCACTGGCATTACCCTGTGTGGCGTGAGACCAGTCAATAATGTATGCTCCGGAATCATTCATGATAATGTTTGATGGAAGAAAGTCGCCATGGCACAGTTTTGTGTGCTTAGGCATACTGTCTAAGTGCATTAACAGCTCATACTTTGTCGTTGCATCCAAATCCTTCACACTTTGGATTTTACGAACTAATTTATCCTTCAGTTTGTTTAAAAATGGTGCTGTTTTGGTATGCATTTCAATCTGCAGATCAACAAACTTTTCCAATAATTCATCCGATTTTTCGGGATGCTCTTTCATTATCTGATCAAGAGTCTGACCAGGGATATAATCCATAGTGATACTCCAGCACCCATCAATGTTACCAACGGACCGGATTTTTGGAATTTTCAAACCAGTTTCTTCAACCCAGGATTGATTTAATGCTTCGTTCAAAATCAAAGATTTTGGATAACCTTTTTCAAATACTTTAATAGCTGTATCTTCAGAATGATAGATGGTTTTATTGGTTCGCTTTGCTAATACATGCTCCTGATTCATAGTGATATCCCCTTTCCTATCTTACTATAATGTTTTAATCCTTGCCTAATTACCAATCTAGCGATAATGTTATGCAAATCTTTGTCTAATTACCAATCTAGCGATAATGTTTTGCAAATCTTTGCCTAATTGCCAATTCGGCGATAATGTTTTGCAAATCTTTGCCTAATTGCCAATCTAGCGATAATGTTTTAATCTTTGCCTAATTGCCAATCTAGCGATAATATTTTTTAATCTTTGCTGATTGGCAATCTTACCATAATATTTGTTAACCTTCACTCGAAGTATAACAGATATTTTAATAATGATAAAGGTATTGGTTAAGGCTTTCTAGCGATACGTTGCAAGTTTTACTCTCCGTAATAAGCCCTGGTATACATTTCTTTTAATTCGCTCATTAAAGGATATCTTGGGTTAGCCCCGGTACATTGATCATCAAAAGCCGCTTCCACCATTTCATCCAATGTTTCAAAGAAGGCTTTTTCATCAATCCCATATTCTTTAATGGACTTTTTGATTCCAACGCGTTCCTTCAATTTATCAATGGCATCCAACAATTGCTGGAAGGTATCCCTATCATCTTTGCCGGTGATGCCAAGGAAGTTAGCTACTTCGACATAGCGCTCTAAGATATTCGGGTATTCATATTGAGGAAAAGCACCCATCTTAGCAGGTCGTTCCGATATGTTGAATTTCATTACTTCGTCAATTAGTAATGCATTGGCTATACCATGGGGTAAATGATGGAATGCACCTAATTTGTGTGCCATGGAATGGCAGACTCCAAGGAATGCATTGGCGAAAGCCATACCGGCCATTGTTGAAGCATTTGCCATTTTCTCTCTTGCTTTTACATTCGTTCCATCATCATATGCAATTGGTAAATATTTAAAAATGTTTTTTATTGCTTTTAATGCCAATCCGTCGGTGTAATCGGTTGCCATCATAGAAGCGTAGGCTTCAAGAGCATGCGTCATAGCATCGATTCCGGAAGCACTGGTTAAGCCTTTTGGCTGAGACATCATGTTATCCGTATCGACAATAGCCATGTCTGGTAACAACTCATAGTCTGTCAGCGGATATTTTATGCCGGTTGTTTCATCTGTAATAACTGCGAAAGGAGTTACTTCAGAACCGGTACCAGAGGAGGTAGGGATTGCTACAAAGTAAGCTTTTTCTCCCATCTTAGGGAAGGTGTACACTCTCTTACGAATATCCATAAACCGCATGGCCATATCCTGGAAATCAGCATCTGGGTGCTCATACAGAAGCCACATGATTTTTCCCGCATCCATAGCGGAACCACCACCGAAAGCAATGATGGTATCCGGTTCAAAGGAAGCCATAGCTTTTGCTCCTTCCTTCGCACATGCAAGGGTTGGATCCGGTGCTACATCATAGAAGCAGGTATGGGTAATTCCCATGGCATCTAATTTATCAGTAATTGGTTTTATATATCCATGCTTAAATAGGAAGGAGTCCGTTACGATGAAAGCTTTTTTCTTGCCCATAATGGTTCCGAGTTCATCAAGGGCCACCGGCATACTTCCCTTTTTAAAATATATTTTTTCTGGAGCTCTAAACCAAAGCATATTTTCTCTCCTTTCAGCAACGGTCTTAATATTAAGCAAATGTTTTACACCAACATTTTCAGAAACCGAGTTGCCTCCCCAAGAACCACAGCCTAAGGTTAAGGATGGTGCTAATTTAAAGTTGTATAAATCACCGATACCACCCTGAGCAGCAGGAGTATTAATCAGGATACGACAGGTTTTCATTGCCTGCGTATATTTAGCAAGTTTTTCCTTCTCATTTACATTAATATATATGGAGGCGGTGTGCCCATAGCCTCCGTCAGCAATTAGCTGTTCTGATTTTTCAATTGCTTCATCAAAAGTTTTTGCTTTGTATAAAGCCAGAACAGGAGAAAGCTTTTCGTGAGCAAATTCTTCTGAGATATCTACACTTTCTACCTCTCCGATTAAGACTTTCGTATCTTCAGGAACTTGGATTCCTGCTAACTTCGCTATGGTATAAGCGGATTGTCCGACTATTTTCGCATTGAGTGAGCCATTGATTATAATGGTCTTTCTAACCTTTTCAATTTCTTCAGAACTTAATATATGGCATCCGCGATAAGCAAATTCCTCTTTCACTTCATTATAGATACGGTCCAATACGGTGACGGATTGTTCCGAAGCACAGATCATACCATTATCAAAAGTTTTCGATACGATGATTGAGCTGACAGCTTGCTTAATATCCGCCGTATCGTCAATGATTACCGGAGTATTTCCGGGACCAACGCCTAAGGCAGGTTTACCGGAGGAATAAGCAGACTTTACCATACCCGGACCACCGGTTGCCAAGATCGTATCCGAATTTCTCATTACCTCGTTGGTCAACTCTAAGGAAGGAGTGTCGATCCATCCGATAATGCCTTCCGGAGCACCGGCAGCGACAGCAGCATCCAGTACAACTTTGGCAGCAGCTATCGTACATTTTTTAGCCCGTGGATGGGGGGATATGATAATAGCATTTCTTGTCTTTAGAGAAATCAACGTCTTGAAAATAGCTGTGGAAGTTGGGTTAGTAGTCGGAATAACAGCTGCAATCAAACCAATGGGATCCGCTATTTTCTTGGTTCCATAAGCGGGATCTTCTTCGATAACACCGCAGGTCTTGGTATTCTTGTATGCGTTGTAAATGTATTCAGAAGCAAAATGGTTTTTGATTACCTTATCCTCTACGATTCCCATTCCTGTTTCCTCTACTGCCATTTTAGCAAGGGGAATTCTGTTTTTGTTGGCTGCCACAGAAGCGGCAAAGAAGATTTTGTCTACTTGTTCTTGCGAATAAGTTGCAAATATCCTTTGGGCCTCTTTCATTTCATTCATTTTTGTAAGAAGGGCATCCACTGTATCAATTACCATTGTATTGTTTTCTGCCTTATTCTTAACTGCAGCATCTTTTTTTGCCATATGATATCCTCCTCTAGATAATTAAAATCATTGTTAAATTATTAACAATTAAATTATATGATATTGTTAAAATTTTGTCAATAATAAATATAAACAATAAAGTATAAAAAACTCTGCTTTTAACGGTAAAAATACACACTACATAATAATTTATTTTAAGATACTTATCCTGGAATTATTCATGATGACAGAAAAACAATAGGGAAACAACGTCCGCTAGGCATATCATGTTACGAAGATAAGATAGTGCAACTTGCGCTAAAGAAGTTGATGGAGGCTATTTATGAGCGAAGATTTCTGCATGTTATGTGTCATTATTGTTTGAATTCTTATTTTTTATGAGACAAACATATGTCGTGTTCATCAGTATACCATATTATGTAATATGCTCCATTGTTTATGATTCCATAGAGTCGCTTAGTGCCCCCGAGCCTTAATGAAAACAATTCATCCACATCTAAATTTATTTCTCGTGCACGGTTTTGCGCTTCTTTAACCATATCACATAACTTTATTGAGTGATGATTAGTACCATGAGACCTTCCTCCTGAAGCACTTTGTATCTCACTCTATGTTAATCCTTCAAAAGCTATTAGCTTATCAAGTATATCACTACAAAAATTTTTGCAATGATATATACTCCATTTATCATAGCTTCTGTCACAACGATTAAAAACCCAGACAGGCATCTTTCGAAGATAGCTGTCTGGATCTACAGTGTTTTTAGGTATTTTTATTCCTTTAACATCTTTATTATGCTGTACTCTTTTGTTTTTCAGCATTAAACCAATCCCCCATAATACAACTGCATACTTTCTTTGGTTATGATATTAGTACAAGAAGATCCAGCAGGGCAACCTTCTCTAGCAATTTTCCATGGATCTTCTTTGTGTGTTAATTCGCTTAACCATTGAGGCTTTTTATTACCATAATAATCTAATACAGCCTGTATGGTTTCTTTTTGGTCTTTATTGAAATCATAATCAATAACGTCATTAAGTAAATTTTCATCAACAACAAATAAACCCTTATGCTTGCTGAAAAGTTCTGGGCAAACAGGACCGTTGGCCCAGGCTTGAAAATCTTCCTCAAACAGCGGAACCTCATCCCATGCGAGCGACCAGGCTTGACAGTAATAAACTAATTTCTCTAATTTCATAGTAGTAACTTTTCCAATATTTTGCAAAATATATTTAGCTACTTGTTCAACACTTGGCACTGTTCACACTCCCTTTTTTATTTATAATATTATTATATGTTGTATATCGTAAAAAACCAAGTCAAAAATAATGTTTCGTGATAGTTATACAATTATTATACAGAACACCAGTTTACATGTCAATGCTATATTTTTGCAAATAACAACAATTATATGCTAATAAGTTAATGACCGGCGGTGCTTTGCATGAAACATACAATAGTTGACAAATTAAACCAATGAGATTAAACTTTATCTATGTAATTATTTACTAGGAACGACAGGAAAGTAATAGGGGAAAGTCTGCAAAAAAGCCGTGCAGAACTGGGGGAAGCTATGAAAAAAATCAGGAAAAAGAAACAGAACAAGTATCATTTGCTGCAGAACGTATTTTATATTTACCGGCAGGAATTTCGATGGTATCCGAAGCAGAAAACGGTGCTTCCGCTTAAGATACTTCTGGAACTGATCCTGCCGGTTTTGACAACTGTATTACCTGCTGTTGCAGTGAATAGCATAACAGCTTCCAAGGGGATACCCTATTTTCTATGTGCAATCGGTTTGCTGATACTTACCTGTACCATTCTCGGATGCTTGTATGAATACGCGGACCAGTGGATCAACAAAAATCATTCCTGGTGCCGATGCCATGAGTTTACGGAGGAACTGGTAAATAAGGTACTTACCATGGATTATCCGTATATTGAAGAGCTGGATAAACAGATTTTAACAGAGAAGAGCGCACGTGCCATCGCAAGTAATTGGGTAGGAATCGAATTAATGATGAAGAGAAGCCCGGAACTCATTACAAACCTCATTGGCCTGCTTAGCTATGCCACGCTCATTATCGTTATTGATTGGAGAATTCTGATTGTCCTTGTCGTGATGTGCTTTGTCAATCTATATTTAAATCGCAGGGCAAGAGAATATATGGAAAAGCATGCGGATGAAAATGCCGCGCTTATGAGGAAACAGAACTATCTTTATAAGAACACGATTAAGTTCGAGAATTTAAAGGATATTATCCTGTACCAGATGAGTGACTGGTTTCGGCATGCATTTGAGAAAAATTGCAGTGCCGGAAGAAAATGGTCCTATCAAAATGAAAGGATGTGGCTGAAACCGGCTGTTTCGGATATTGCATTCATTGCATTAAGGGATTTTGCAGCATATTTTATATTAACAAGGCAAGTGCTGCATGGTCATATTACACTGGCCCTATTTACCTTTTACCTTGGAATCATATCCGGGTTTTCCGGCTGGCTGTTCGGGTTGATGAATGCATGGACGGATTTACTTCGATCCAACATCCAGGTAAATGATTATCGCTGTATCATGGAACAGCCGAGTACCTTCTCCGGAAGTGCGGGTGTAAAAACTTTTGACAAAAGTAAGCCGGTCTCCATACGATTAGAAAATGTATCCTTCCGGTATGCGGGTTCGGAAAAGGATATCATCACAGACTTGAATTTAACCATAAACCCCGGAGAGAAGATTGCGCTTGTGGGTGAGAATGGTGCGGGAAAGACAACATTGATCAAGTTGCTCTGTGGATTATACCAGCCCACAAAGGGCACCATCTATGTGAATGAAACGGACATCCGCAAGTTTAATCGGGATGATTATATGGGGATGCTGAGCGTGGTTTTTCAGGACATTAATATGTTCGCTTTTTCGATTATAGAGAATATCTCCGGTAAAACGTTAGAGGATACCGATATCAGCCGGGTTATGAAATGCCTTACGAAAGTTGGGTTGAAAAAGAAGGTGGATTCGCTGCAGTGGAAGGAAATGATGCCACTTTCCCAGCGTCTCAGTAAGGAGGGGATAGAGCTCTCCGGCGGCGAAATGCAGAAGCTGCTACTGGCAAGAGCACTTTATAAGAATGCGCCAATTCTGATTCTTGATGAGCCTACCGCTGCTTTGGATCCGATCGCGGAAAGTGAATTATATGAGGAATATTATAGTAACTTAATCGACCGGACATCCATATTTATTTCGCACAGGCTTGCAAGCACGCGCTTCTGCGATAGGATATTATATTTTGCACATGGAGCGGTAGTGGAAGAGGGAAGCCATGAGGAATTAATGAGAAGAAACGGTGCATATGCCAAGGTATATCAGATTCAGAGCCAATATTATACGAAGGGAAATGCACAGACCGGGGATGGGGTGGAGTATGCATAAGAAGATAAATGAAACAATACGAAAATGTGCAGAAATTTTGCGCTTGCTTTATCGGTGCTCCAAAAGATATATAATTTTTACTTTTATACAAGCTATAATCAGCGTGGTTCTGCCATTCATCAACTTATATTATGCAAGCAGAATCATTGATGATATTGCCTATCCAAATGTAAAGCAGGAAACTATCCTAAACAGTATCCTATGGATGGTTGGTATTAATCTTGCACTTTCATTAATGCGAATGGTAAGTGAGAAGATCCAAAATGCCGAAAGCAGATATGTGGAAGACCGGGTGCAAGAGAACATTGGTTGTAAGGCAATGTCTATGGATTATGCAGCGATGGGACAGAAGGAATCCAGAGATTTGTTAGTAAAAGCCGAAAAAGGTTATCATTCTAACGGTGGTGTTGCATACTTGTGCAACGATCTAAGTACCCTGTTTCAAAATATTTTGTCTATGATATATTCAATTTATCTATGTTTTAATCTATTTACAATTCATGTTGGAAAGGAAAATGGGATGCTTGCCTATTTTCTAAATTCCGTATGGTGCTTTATTCTTTTAATGATAATCATTGGCGGGTGTGTATACCTTACCTATCGGAATGCAAAGACGCTTTCTAAAATAACTTATAAATTCTTTGAAGAGAACGTAGATAGTAACAATAAGTTTGGCTATTATACGGATTTTCTTTATGAATATAAGTACGGAAAGGATATCCGAATCTATGGTATGCAGAAACTGATCAACAAAGAATTTAAGGAGAACAATCGTAATATAAAGAGTTCAGATACAAAAAGGGTTAAGGCATCTGTGAAAAACAGTGTTCATAACCGGCTTATCAACGGTGCAGTAGAGATGATTACATATCTATATGTTGGTTTAAAGGCAGTAATGAAGCTCATAACGGTGGGACAGCTGACTTTTTATGTTGGGGTGTTTAAGAAACTTGTAGATTCGGTCAATAGTTTTGCCAAGACAATCGTATGGGTACAGCTTAGATGCCGGTATATAGGAAACTATGTAGAGTTCTTGAAATTACCGGCAAGAGAAGATGGCTCAATTTCTTTAAATCCGAAAGAAGAAAAATTGGATTTTGAATTTAAAAATGTGTCCTTTCGATATCCGGGTGCTAATCATAAAGCTTTATCAAATGTGTCCATTAAATTTGGAGCAGGAGAAAAAATAGCGATCGTTGGAAGAAATGGATCCGGTAAATCAACCTTTGTAAAGCTTTTGTGCCGTTTTTACGAACCGACGGAGGGCGAGATACGGTTGAACGGAATCAATATTAAGGATTACAAAAAAGAAGACTATTGGAGACTTATTTCAGCAGTCTTCCAGGATTTCAAGCTGTTTTCTTTTACGATGGCCGAGAACATAACGATTTCAGATGACGGGGACCATGCCCGGGCATTTGAATGTCTCAAAAGAGCCGGATTATCCGAACTTATCGGTAAACTGGAACATGGTATCGATACCTTACTGTTTCATGGAATGGGAAGTGGTATTGAGCTTTCCGGCGGCGAATCGCAGAAAACCGCTATTGCCAGAGCAATATATAAGAATGCGCCGCTTATGGTGCTGGATGAGCCGACGAGCGCGTTGGATCCGATTGCAGAATATGATATCTATAAGAAATTCACTGAATTAAGTAAGGATAAGCTTACGATCTTTATATCACACCGTTTATCAAGCTGCCTGTTCGGGGATAAGATATTGGTATTTGAGAACGGTGAGATTGTCGAAAGTGGAAAACATGAGACGCTGCTCAGCAGGGGAGGTGTTTACTATGACCTTTGGCAGGCGCAGGCACAATATTACATATCCTAGTATAATTTTTATTCATGTATTATTCATAGCAAGACAAATTGGATGCGCCAATATAAAAAAATAAAATATGGTAAAATCGCCGGAAATGATGTACGATGTAAATAATAATTCTTAATCAGATCATGAAAAATAAAGAATTAGACATAACAACTTAAACATAAAGGAGGAGAGAACATGCACCCGAATCTTGTATTGATTACTGTAGACCAGATGCGCCGTGACTGCATGGGCGCAGCCGGACATCCATATGTTGAAACACCTAATTTAGATGCTATGTGCGCCAGAGGACACCGATTCCTCCATGCCTGTTCGGCTACGCCTTCCTGCATCCCAGCCCGTGCCGCCCTGCTGACCGGCTTAGGCCAGAGAGCCCACCGGAGGGTGGGATACCAGGATGGAGTGACCTGGGATTACGCCCATACACTGCCCGGAGAGCTGACTCGTGCAGGCTACCAGACACAGTGCATCGGTAAGATGCACGTAGCGCCTGCCCGCAACCGGTGCGGTTTTGAGAATGTCATCCTTCATGACGGCTATCTTCACTATGAGAGAAATGTACGCCGTCCAGGTGCCGACAGCTATGAGGGAACGGATGATTATCTGCACTGGCTGCGAAAGAGGTTGCCAGGGGCGGATTTATCAGACTCCGGCTTAGAATGCAATTCCTGGGTGTCCCGCCCGTGGCCTTATGCGGAGGAGCTGCATCCCACCAACTGGTGCGCGTCGGAAACCATAGATTTCCTGCGAAGAAGGGATCCTACCAGACCATTTTTCCTCCATACTTCTTTCGTACGCCCCCACTCTCCGTTGGATCCGCCTGCGTATTACATGGACCTATATCTGCGCAAGGAGATACCGCTTCCGCCTGTGGGAGACTGGGCGGACGTTTCGGACTGGGAGAAGAACGGGATGATGACCGACTGCAATTGGGGGATCATTCCGCCTGACGCGCTGCGGCGGGCCAGGGCGGCCTACTACGGCCTGATTACCCACATCGACCACCAGATTGGCCGTATCCTTCAGGCTTTTGGGGAGTATGGACTGATGGACAACACGATCTTTCTGTTCACCAGCGACCATGGAGATATGCTGGGGGACCACAACCTATTTCGGAAGGCGCTGCCATACGAAGGCTCTGTCGGTATCCCGATGGTGCTTTTCGACCCGGCGAATCTGCTGGGCATCAGCCGGGGCCGCACATATTCGGCGGTGACCGAATTAAGAGATGTGATGCCCACGATGCTGGAGCTGGCAGGAGCTGAAATTCCCTCTGAGGTGGAAGGCAAGAGCCTGCTGGGAGCCTTAAAAGGCGGCGTGCTGAGAGAATATCTCCACGGCGAACATGAGCTTGGAGATCATTCCACACAGTTTATCGTTACAGAGCGTGACAAATACATCTGGTATTCGAAGAGCGGTCGGGAGCAGTATTTTAACCTGGAGCGTGATCCGGAGGAACGCAGGAACCGGATCGGCGAGAGTGACTGTCAAGGCAGGGTAAATGAACTGAGAAAACAGCTGATTGCTGAGCTTTCCGGCAGAGAGGAAGGCTACACGGACGGTAGCAGCTTGATACCGGGGCGCACCCCTGTCTGCCTGCTGGGCAAATCATAAAATGATGGAGATATGCTATGTAAGAGAATAGAACTGGGTAGGTTACCCTGCCTGTGGAAGAACATTGTGATGATACCCTGATACAACGGATGAAGTTTTGGGGAGCTGATGCTATACGCAACAGCGATGGCACCCGGCTTATTGATATTGACAACTGGCATTCACATGTTATAATCGATTTAACATCTCCCCCAGGCCTCTATGGTAACATATGCACACTTGGGGGCGGTCTGTAGGTGGGAACAGATAATTCTGTTCCCGCTTTCTATATAAGAAGATATCTTGGTCATTATAAACTGCATATCATTTCCACAGCGGCTGCAATCATTTCCATTTATACATTCCCGATTGGTTTGAAGCAATTGTTACTATTCACACCCACCATGTATACCATGCTATGATTTCGACAAATGATATCCGATAAGGAGTATTTGAAGCGAAAGCGTCTCCGAATCAGATACATTTGTCGAAATCATAGGATAGACTTTACCCGGGTGTGAACAGTAACAAGCAATTGTATAAATATTTTACAGAGTAAAAAACATATGCTACTATAAAGGTTGAAAAGAAACAGGAAAATCACTTAGGTTAAGATAATCTTAAGAAGTTGATAAGATTTTGCCTGTAAAATCGTTTCGGATTATATGGTATGATTTTATGGGTTTTTATAACAAAGGAGCTGAAACATACGATGCAGGCAAATATTTTAATCGTAGATGATGAGCAATCCATTGTGGATCTGCTTGAAGTATATCTGAGAAATGAAAATTATAATGTATTTAAATTTTATAATGGGCATGATGCATTACAATGCATTGAGAAGGAAGAGATTGACTTAGCAATCTTGGACATTATGCTTCCCGATATGAGCGGTCTTGCGATCTGCCAGCGGATCAGGGAAAAGCATAATTTTCCCGTTATTATGCTGACCGCAAAGGATGAGGAAATCGACAAAATCACCGGGCTTACGTTGGGCGCGGATGATTATATTACAAAACCATTTCGGCCACTGGAAATGGTTGCGCGGGTGAAGGCACAGCTACGGAGATTTACAAAATATAATGCGGTGGAACCGGTGCAGGAAGAAAATATTATCGCCTTTTCCGGTATTGTATTAGATAAGGACAAGCATGAATGCACTTTAAATGAAAGACCGCTTTCCCTTACTCCCACGGAGTTTTCGATTCTTTGGGTATTGGCGTCTAACCGCGGGCATGTGGTCAGCTCGGAAGAATTGTTTCAGGAGGTATGGGGGGATAAATATTTTACAAACAGCAATAATACCGTAATGGTTCATATCCGGCATTTACGGGAGAAAATGAACGACAGCGCGGAACGCCCGAAATATATAAAAACGGTATGGGGGGTTGGCTATAAGATTGACAAGTAAATCCTTTCGTTCAAAATTTATGAAAAAAATCATGTCTCGGTGTGCAGGGACCGCAGTTCTGGCCTCGGTATTGTATGTACTTTTGATTGTTGCCGTATACTTTATCGGTCATCGTCTTATTATATGGCAGACCACGCCCATGTATTATTTATTAAAGAGAGTTGAGCTTTATTCCAGCCTTTTAATTCCGGTCGGCTGGCTCATCATGATCTTGGTCGTCATTTACATTTACTGGAGAAAAACGGCCGGCTATATTGAGGACATCGCTGCAGCAAGCTTAGGCTTGGTACGACCGGATGATGAGGACATCCGATTACCGGCGGAGCTTCGGGAAATAGAAGACAGAATGAATCAGATCAAAAAAACTGCCCTGAAAAATGCGAGGGATGCCAAAGAAGCGGAGCAGCGCAAAAATGATCTTGTTGTCAATCTCGCACATGATATCCGAACGCCGCTCGCTTCTGTGATTGGATATCTGAGTCTTCTGGATGAGGCGCAGGATATGCCGGCAGAGCAAAGAGCAAAATATACGGGCATTACGTTGGAAAAAGCCTATCGCTTAGAACAGCTCATCGAAGAATTTTTTGAGATTACCCGTTTTAATCTGAGTACCATTATATTGAACAAGAGGAAGATCAATCTGACCTTTATGCTGCAGCAAATGGCGGATGAATTTTATCCGATGATGATGCCCCAGAATAAGCAGACCAAAGTACATGCACCGGATGACCTGATTATCTGGGGAGATGCGGACAAGCTGGCCCGCGTATTTAATAATATTCTGAAAAATGCGATTGCTTATAGCTATAGTGACAGCACGATTGAGGTCACAGCCTCTGTAGAAGCAGGAAATGTAGTGATTCAATTTGCGAATAGCGGTGACCCGATACCGCCGCAGAAGCTGGAGGTTATTTTTGAACGGTTTTTCCGGCTGGATACCTCTCGTTCCTCTCAAACAGGCGGCTCCGGCTTGGGTCTTGCCATTGCCAAAGAGATTGTTACGGCTCACGGGGGTACGATTACTGCCCAGAGCGATGAGATCAAGACAACCTTTACCGTTGTTCTTCCTACCGGGAATTTGAATCCCGAAAAAAGCAAGACGCAGTCTTAGAGAAATATAAGTTCTCTATAAGTCTTTCTTAAGGTTTTAATAAGTCCAAAATCCAATATTGCCTGTCCGGTTTCGGTAAGATGAATATACCGAGCCGGACAGGTTTTTTTGTCCGCCCAGTCATACGAAATATTGGAAAGGATTGATTTTATGAAACAAACAACAATCGCCGTTTTGTTTGGCGGCAATTCTACGGAATATGAGGTGTCTTTACAGTCAGCCTGCTCCGTGATAGAAAATCTTGACCCGGAGAAGTACCATGTTATTCTGCTTGGCATTACCCGGCAGGGAGAATGGCTGAAATACAGCGGCGGCACCCAGGAGATCAGAAACGATACCTGGAGCAGGCATGCTTCCTGTGTCCCGGCGGTCATTTCACCGGACCGCAGTACCCACGGTCTCCTTGTAATAGAAGGCGGCAGGGCTGTCGAGCTTCCGATTGACGTAGCATTTCCTGTACTGCACGGGAAAAATGGTGAGGACGGTACGGTGCAGGGGCTGCTGGAAATGGCGGGTATTCCCTGTGTCGGATGCGGAATCCTCAGCTCTGCCCTCTGTATGGACAAAGATTTCGCGCATAGACTGGTAAACTTAGCGGGCATAAAGACACCTGCTTCCGTTGTTCTGCATTCGCCCATACCGGATGCAGAGGTATTGCAGCAGACAGCCCATCTGAGCTACCCTTTATTTGTGAAACCGGTCAATGCCGGATCATCTTTTGGCATTACAAAGGTCTCCGATCGAAAAGATTTAATCGAAGCGGTGCGCGTGGCTTCCCAGCATGACCATAAGGTAATTATTGAGGAAGCGGTTGATGGTTTTGAAGTAGGATGTGCGGTTCTTGGTAACGAAATGCTTACGATCGGCAAGGTCGATGAAATTGAATTGTCGCACGGCTTTTTTGATTACACAGAAAAGTATACGTTGAAGACCTCTAAGATTCATATGCCCGCCCGCATCGGCGCAGAGACGGCAAAACGTATCAAGCAGGCGGCTGCAGCGATTTATCAGGCACTTGGCTGTACGGGATTTGCACGGGTAGATATGTTTTTGACCCCCGATGAGAAAATCGTATTTAATGAAGTAAACACCATCCCCGGCTTTACTTCTCACAGCCGCTACCCCAATATGCTGAAAGGGATCGGGATGACCTTTCCGCAGATTGTAGATGAACTGATCCGGCTGGCGATGCAGCCATGAGAACGCTTCGATTTAGCACGACAGATGTTTCAAAGGGGTACTTAATTCTTGTCAATCCATCCCATCCGCTAAAAAGCGATATGCGCAAGAATTATCTGGCACCGGTGCAGCCCGATGCCGCTCACATCCTTTTGGAAAAGCAGACGGCCAAAATGCTGTCCGAGGTTACGGCCGATTTAGAATGCGGCAATGGTATTGTTCCGGTCAGCGGCTACCGGACGATGGGGGAGCAGCAGGAGATCTATGCGGATTCTCTGCGGGAAAATGGAGATGAATTTACTAGGAAGTTCGTTGCCATTCCGGGATGCAGTGAGCATCAGACCGGTCTTGCAATTGATCTTGCCAAAAAGAGCAACGTCATTGATTTTATTCGTCCTGATTTTCCTTATACCGGAATCTGCGGTCATTTCCGTGAGCTTTCCATACAGTACGGTTTTATTGAGCGTTACCCAGCCGGAAGTGAGCAGATTACGCAGATCGCCCATGAGCCGTGGCATTTCCGCTATGTAGGATATCCCCATTCCGAAGCTATGCGGGAAAAAGATTTCACCTTGGAAGAGTACACGGACTATTTAAAAGAGTTCCCGTATCAAGGGGAGCATCTGCGGTTTCGTAAGAAACGTTATAATTTTGAGGTTTTCCATGTTCCTGTTCCGGAGAGTCGGGAGGTTATGATTGAAATCCCCGAGGACATTCCCTATCAGGTATCCGGCAACAACGAGGACGGAGTTGTGGTAACCTTATGGAGGGAGCGGCTATGACAGACACTGGGAGAAGAGAATATGCCGGGATTGATTATTTCAGATTGATTTCCGCTTTTCTCGTGGTTGCAATTCATACTTCACCGTTAACGAGCTTTAGCTTAACAGCAGATTTTATTCTGACAAGAGTGGTTGCCCGTGTCGCGGTCCCTTTCTTCTTTATGGTTTCCAGCTTCTTTCTCTTTTCAAAAAAGGAGGAAGTCTGTGAGCAGTCCGGCAGATTGATGGCTTTTGTGAAAAAGACCGCTGAACTCTATGGCATTACCATCCTGCTATACCTGCCGCTCAATATCTATACGGGAACCATAAAGGAGTGGAGGCATCTGCCGAATCTTCTAAAGGACATAGTTTTTGACGGTACCTTTTATCATCTATGGTATCTTCCTGCCGCCATTCTGGGAGCCTGTATTACATGGTTATTGATAAAAAGGCGGACAGCGGGACAGGCATTTGGAATCAGTATGGTTCTGTATCTCATTGGTCTGTTTGGGGACAGCTATTACGGCATTTCTGAGAAAATACCGTTTCTGAAAGCATTTTATCAGGGCTTGTTCCGGATTTCTGACTATACGCGGAATGGTCTGTTTTTTGCGCCGATTTTCTTCCTGCTGGGGACTTTCCTGGCACGGAAGAGAAAAAGGCTGCCATTAAGAACCTGCCTTTCGGGACTTGCGGTGAGTTTCGGCCTCCTGCTTATCGAAGCGCTGCTGCTTTATAAGCTCCATGTACAAAGACATGACAGTATGTATTTTATGCTTCTACCCTGCATATTCTTCCTGTTTCAGAGCCTGCTGCTATGGGAAGGGAAAAGTCATAGCTACCTGCGAAATCTCTCCATGTTTATTTACTTAATTCATCCGGCAATCATCGTGGCTGTCCGAGGTTTGGCAAAAGCAGCAGGAATGCAGAAGCTTTTGATTGATAACAGCATTCTTCATTATATAGCGGTTGCGATCGGTTCTCTTGCCGCTGCCGCTGTGCTTAGCCTGTTTGTGCGCAGGAAGCCGGGGCGTACCGCCGGTGCCGATCACGCTGCTTCTATCGGGAGCAGGGACCGGGCATGGGCAGAAATCAACCGGACGAATCTCAATCATAATGTGAAGGCCTTTCAGAAAGTGCTTCCTGCCGGATGTGAGATCATGGCAGTTGTAAAAGCAAATGCCTACGGGCATGGTGTAGTCCCGGTTGCGGCGTATTTAAGCCGCATCGGTATTCACGCGTTCGCTGTTGCAACGATTGACGAAGGTATTCAGCTGCGCAAGGAGGGGATTAAGGGAGAGATTTTGATCTTAGGCTATACCCCGGCTGTAAGAGCGGCCGCATTGTTTCACTATCGATTATCACAGACCGTAGTGAATCTGGAGCATGCAAAAGAACTGAATCGGTATGGCAGACCGATCCAGGTTCATATTAAGGTGAATACGGGCATGAACCGGCTTGGGGAAAGCTATCGGCATGCGTCAGAAGTTGAATCCATATTTGCCTGTAAGAATCTTAAGGTTTTAGGCATTTTTACGCATCTGAGTGCGTCGGACAGCCAGGAGGAATCCGATGTTGCTTTTACAAAGCAGCAGTTTCAGAACTTCTATGGGCTTATCGGCCGATTAAAGGCAAAGCACATTCCGATTCCTCCGACACATATTCAAAGCAGCTATGGAGTTTTAAATTATCCGGAATTAAAATGCAGCTATGCCAGAATTGGAATTGCGCTTTACGGTGTTTTGAGCACTACGGAGAAAAATACGAAATGCTCCTTGGATTTACGGCCTGTTTTGGAGTTAAAATCCAGAGTGGTTCTTGTCAGAACGATTGCAGCAGGAGAGAGCGTCAGCTATAGCCGAAGCTTTATTGCACAAAGAGAAATGAAAATTGCCGTGATTTCCATCGGCTATGCAGACGGTTTCCCGCGTAGCCTTTCTGAGGGGAAGAGTCATGTCTTGATCCGAGGGCATCGTGTGCCAGTTCTCGGACGAATCTGTATGGATCAGCTCGTTGCCGATGTTACCGGTATCCCGGATATTATGAGGGGCGATATTGCTACTCTGATCGGAAAAGATGGTTCAGAAGAAATCACTGCAGAGCAGGTGGCATGCAGTGCCGGAACAATCACGAACGAGCTGCTCAGCAGATTAAGTGATTCCCGCTTGAAGAGAGTATTCTATGACTTATAACAAAGAGTTTGCTCTAGCAAACTCTCGCGCCGAGCGCGTTCTGCCATAGGCAGATAAAAACCTGCAATTCCCGCCAAACATAAAGGTGAGTTTGGCGGGAATTGCAGGAATAAGCAGCCGGAAAATCTCATTTCGTATCCGGTGCGGTTGTATTGTTTGAAAAATAATCAATCATAGCTTTTCGTATGGTGGCAGGATCATCATTGACGGAGAAGATAAACTCTTTTCCTGTATTTCCGAAGAATCTGGATTCAATATTCTCCTCGTACACCAACGGGACAGCGGATATCCAGATACTGTAAACAATATTTGGATCACTATCATCAGCGAGTACAAAAAACCTTAATTCATAAACCCTTTTCTTATCAATCTCTTCCTGTATCACTGCGAAGTGATACTTTGCACTATCCGGAAGCCGATCAAAATCTTGCGGAAGGATCGGATTCGAAATGCCTGCTTCTTTTGATACAGATACTATATCTTCATATACGGCATCACTAAGAGAAGGGGCTATACAAGAAGGGACTTTGTCCATCTTGTATTTATTTTTCGAAAAATCAATATCCTTCCATTGGGGCTGATGGAAAAATTGTCGCATTACGCTTTGGCTTTTGCTTTCCAAGCGAAGGTGCAAACCGAATAGAGTGCAGGAGGCGAGAACTAATGCACCTGCGCATACCAATAAAATTACATGCTTCTTCTTCATAGGCTTATATACAAGGCATCTGTCTATATCCATAGCTTTGATCAATCCATACAAAGCCATGGCTAGACCAACCAGTATTAACGTATAGTCGGCTTGTACTTAAGTCTGCAGTGTCTGAATATCCGGCAACAACAACATAATGGTACCCATAGGTAGGGTGGTTTTTAATTGATATCGTCATTGGGCGATTATCATCTATTTTTTGAACGGTTGAAATCCAATTATAAGTTTCAGAATAACTATATAAATAGTAGCCACTTAGGCCAACACTCATTGAATGTTGAGTAATAACACTTGCCCATTCACTCTCCGATAGCGATAGATCAGGATATGCCATATCACCAAGTATATAATTTGCTATAGAATTTTTAATTTGTTGTTCTGTTGAAAGCGAACTTGGTAAATAATTTGAATTAACATATAAATCGTAATATTTTTCCACCATCGCAACTGCATTAACACCGCAATCACCTTGATAGCTTCCGGCATTAAATACCCATGATGTATTACCTGATCCTGAGATAGTGTTAATAACGGATTGAGTACGGCTTAAGTCTAAGTACATATCTGCTTTTTCATTGTCTGATAGAATAGAAGGTAAAAGTGAATTTTTTTGAAATGATATCATATTTTGAATCGTTTGTGTATTAACTTCCTTGCCTGACATTTTATCTTGATATGATGAATTGTCAAATTCCAAATAAACAAGAGGTCCGCCATATAATATGTTTTTATTAACCTTAAATGGGAGCACATGGTCAAATGCACATTCTGTTACTGATAATGTATCAGCATTCAAAATGGCATATCCTAAATGCTTCCCATTATTTATTTCATAGTAAAGATAGCGGCATACACCTGTCAAGTCAGATATTTGCGTCACATCAACAATATTTATATCTTCTTTCATTACATTTTTCATGTAAAGTGTTAAAAACTTATTTTCAAAAGAAAGATCATTCTTTTCTATTAAATATGTCACGTCTTCAGTTAAACTTGTGTTATTGGCCGCGAATGCAAAGCTATTACTCATAAACAGCAACATAGCAATAATGATTGTAGAGATAATACGAATTCGTTTTTTCTTCATAATAACCTTCCTTTCTGATGAGTGTTTTGAAATAAGGGTGGTTAGCAGAGTTGGAATATTGTTCAGAACATGATATTATGTGAGATGACATAAATATAGAATGCGGTTGTAAAAGTTCATTATTATGTGAAGATTAATTATAGATTACATGAAAAATATAAAGGTGTTTTAAATTTAAATTGTTATATATGGTGTATGTTATTAACCAACGCACCTCTGCCATAATCGGCACTTAAATTATGTATTACCGAAATAGCTAGTAATTAGCTTGCTTTAGTTAATATATCAATGGCAACACCTCCCTTTATGTGTATTATAAAATGTAAAGTTAATCATCATAAATTCATATTTAGCATGAATTTAATTTCACCAACATTTTTGACTTAGAATCAATTAGTTAACTTATATATAATTCGAAATTTAGAAACCATATTTATTCGCAAATTAATCCAATACTTGACAGTCAAAAGTTTGTAACACTAAGAAACCTGTAAATCCTCAGAAATATCAGGCTGTTCCTGCTTATCCATAATAAATCGTGTTATGCTTAAATTAGGCTTTTTCAACATAATGCGAAAAATGTTTTGTCGTAAATAGCACATGACGGTGGCCTCTGATACAATAGCTCTTGATGGTGTTCGCAGAAACCGAAATGGTTTTGCTTGTATATCCTTTGAAAAGGATAATGAAATCATTTGAAGTAACCCAATCGCTATACAACTAAACATAACGTAACCTTCCATTGCTTTTACAGTCTGACAAATTTTTTCCTGATCTTTGGGATTGGTTACGTGTTCAATTGGGGCTTTTTCATTCTTCTTCAAATATCGGTTCAGTTTTGGCATGGATTTACTCCAAAACTGATAACTGAAGCCACCTATGCACTGCTTTAGCTCTCGAAAGGTACATTCAATTTTAAAACGATAGCTGTAAAGCCGTATGATTGCAACTGGATCCAGGGCAAGGTCAGTACTCACTAAGATACTTTGGATACCATTATACTCAACAAGTACAAATCTCAATTCCTGGTATAACTTCTGACCCCATAAAAGATTGATACAGTAATAACGGATTTGTTCTTCCTTTCCATACAGGTGAGTGGTTGCTTTGATAAACTCATTGGATTTATCACGAAATAGGCCTTTCAGCTTTATGGATTTCCCCTTTTTTGCTGGTCTTCCCCGTCCAGGTTTCTTTTCCGGTGGTTTTTCGTATGCCATACAAGATTTTTTTGCTTTGGTAACCAGCTGCATGGTAACAGATCCAGAAGAATTACAATGCTTTAAGCGCTCTAATGCAGGAACAGAAAGAAAGTAACGGTCAAGTAATAACAGGGATTTTCCAAATACTTTGGCGGCTTCATAACCATTTTCAATCATTTGGACAACGTGTGTTAATGGCTGCTCTTCTTTCGATTTCCAAGAAAGAATCGTCTGGATACCATCTTGAAGATTGATATGAAGAGGAATACAAAAGCGTTTGGACACACTGCCCGCAAGAACACCAATACCACCGAACATGTGACCATAGATATATTCTGGCTTTGAGGAGTTCTCTGATTCCTGGAAAAGCTTCTTTACCCCAGGCATATGTTTTCCTTCTTTTGCTTGCTTCACGCCATCACCTATGAATATCGTGTAATCCTCTTCTTTATAAAGAGGGGCACTGGAACTCACAGTTTCAAACCACTTCATCTTTATCGATTGTAAGTTCCACGAGGAGGCACGAAAGAAATGGTTCATAGTTTCATAAAGCTTTGGATTCAGGGCAAGGTCACGTATGATTGAAGTTGTTCCAAGCAGATCAGAACGGGTCATAAGTCCAACGATAATAACGACAAACCACTGAAACGCAGATTGTCTGGAGAAGCAAGATTTAAAGGTATTTAAAATTTTTTCAATATATTCAAGCATGATGTATGGTCATACACCAGAAAGTGTGGTAAACTTACCACAAATAACTCTTTCGGTGATTTATCCTTTATAGTGTGATGACTTATAGGATACCATAAAATTACTTGAATGGGTTATTTTTTTTATAAGAACTTTTGACTGTGCAGTCCAATAAATATATTTAAAATATAGAAATGAAGAATAATTAATGTAATCCTGTATTTTACGAATTCGCACCATTCATAATATAAAAGGTTTACTAATGCTTTAATAATATAGTACACCCTATTTGTGGAAAATACAACCCTATTTAATATAGTTTCAGTAATACCGGAAAAAAGCGGATGGAAAATCAGATCTTATCGGGTATGGTTTCACGGAAGAAGAAGGAGTTATAGATTGTTAAAATGCATTAACAGACAAAAATGATGCCTTACTTTTAAATGAACCTTTTTTGTTTTCTTTTCGAGAATGATTTTCCAACGAATTATCGAAAATGATTTTCATAAACTTGACAGTTGCGCAAATAAAGGCTAAACTAATTAGTGTTAATGGATCCGGTAGGTAAGGCTACCACAGGGATACGGATTGCTGCCGCGAATTGGTGGAGACACCATGAGCAGGTTTGAACAGGCTGCCTCGAAGCATAAGGTGCAGCATAATGCAATTTCATTGCCCTGCGAAGCTAAAGCTCAGACGGTGCTATGGATATTATTGTCCCGGACATACGTTATTTGTGGTCCGGGATTATTGTTTTAGAAAGGAGCGAGGTGAAAAAGATGGATACTGGCAGTAGTAGCGGCACGATTCCTGGTCGAGGTTGGAAAATACGGAAGATAACTGCGGCCGTGTCCGCTTATCACTGATGCTTCGGTCAAATTGTGTCTTGCTCCTGTCTAGGACAGGGGGCCTCTGATTTGGATGCTCTCATACATACTTTATAAGGAGGTAAGACCTTTTATGGCAAAATTTAATTCATTTGAAAAAAATGTTATAGAACTTATGGAAGAAAAAAAATATAAAGCGCTCAAAAGTATTTTTTCTACGATGAAACCGATTGATATTGCAGCATTATTTGAAAATATACCGGAGAAGAATATCCTTTTACTATTTCGGATTCTACCCAAGGATCTCGCGGCAGAATCCTTTGCAGAAATGGATACAGAGCAGCAGGAGATGCTAATACGCAGTTTTTCTGATTCGGAGATCCGCGAGGTCGTAAACGAATTGTACATGGATGATATGGTAGACCTTGTGGAAGAAATGCCTGCGAATGTGGTAGAGCGTATTCTTATGAACTCAGATACCCAAACCCGCATGCTGATTAACGAAATATTAAAATATCCGCATGATTCCGCAGGAAGTATTATGACAACGGAATTTATTGGCCTGCACTCGAATATGACAATTGCGGATGCCATTAAGGTGATTAAACAAAAAGGATTGAACAGTGAGACGATAGATACCTGCTATGTGATGGACCGTGTAAGGCATCTGATCGGATTTGTAACGATAAGGACGATCATTCTCTCCGATGACAGTACTCTGATCGCGGATGTGATGGACCGCAATGTCATTCATGTAACGACGACAGAGGATCAGGAGACGGTGGCAAATCTATTTGCCAAATATGACTTGACCATTTTGCCGGTGGTAGATAGGGATTCAAGACTGGTCGGTATCGTAACCGTCGATGATGCGATCGACGTATTGCAGAAGGAAACAACAGAGGATATTGAGATAATGGCGGCGATTACACCGACGGATAAGCCGTATCTTAAGAAATCGGTTTTTGAAATCTGGAAAAGCCGTACGCCGTGGCTGCTCATTCTTATGGTTTCCGCAACCTTTACCGGAATGATCATAAACCGTTTTGAGGATGCACTGAAAACATATGTGGTACTTACCGCATATATCCCCATGCTCATGGATACGGGCGGAAACTCCGGAAGCCAGGCATCGGTTACCATTATACGTGGTTTATCCCTAAATGAGCTGGATTTTAAGGATATCTTCCAGGTGATCTGGAAGGAATTCCGAGTGGCAATTGCATGCGGAATTACCTTGGCTGTGGTTAATTTTGCTAAGTTGATCGTATTTGACAAGGTTGGCGTGTATGTGGCAGGAGTTGTTTGCATTACGCTTGCTTTGACTGTGTTCTTAGCCAAACTGGTAGGATGTACGCTTCCACTGATAGCAAAAAAAATGGGATTTGATCCTACCGTTATGGCAAGTCCTTTCATCACCACAATTGTGGATGCGCTTTCCCTGATTATCTATTTTAGCATTGCAAATGTTATGCTGGGGATCTGACATAGCAGATATTATACCGGGAATCTGCTGCGATCCATAATGAAGCTTAAGCGAAAGCGTCTCCGAATTGGATACATTTGTCGAAATCATATCATGAACAAAAAACATGTTCATGATCTTGTCACTCCAGTCGGAAATATGAGCAAGCTCATATTTCCTCATTCCGTTTTTATTATAAAATGGTATACATAGTGGGTGTGAATAGTAACAGTAAAGTAATTGCATAATAAGCAAGAGGCTGCCCCAAACTTCTTTCATTATCACAGAAAGATCTCACAAAAGCCATGCCGTATCGAAGAATAACCGATCTCTCGCCGCTTGTGATTCTCTTCCGTGATAGGAAATTGTGGAGACAGCCCCATATATTCATTATTGTATTCCTAACCTTCTGAACACTTCCTGATAAGCATCCTCAACATTTCCAAGATCCCTGCGAAAACGGTCTTTATCAAGCTTATCATGCGTTTTGATATCCCAAAGCCGGCAGGTATCCGGAGAAATCTCATCTGCAAGAATAATTTGACCTTGATACCTTCCGAATTCAACCTTAAAGTCGATTAGCTCTATTCCGCATTTTGCAAAATAATCGCACAGAACCTCATTTACCTTAAATACCAATTCCGTAATTCGGTCAATTTCCTCTCTGGTAGCAATCCCTATGGCAATTGCATAGTAATCATTAATCATCGGATCGCCCAAAGCGTCATCTTTATAGGAAAATTCCAGAGTGGGAGCAATCAGCTTCCTGCCTTCCTCGATACCCAGTTTCTTCGCAAAGCTTCCTGCTGATACATTTCTTACAATGACTTCCAATGGAACAATTTCAACCTTTTTAACGGCCGTTTCACGGTCACTTAATTCCTCTACAAAATGCGTCGGTACCCCTTCTTTTTCAAGAAGCTGAAACAGATGGTTGGACATTTTATTATTCACAACGCCCTTCCCCAGTATGGTTCCTTTCTTTAAGCCGTTAAATGCAGTGGCATCGTCCTTATAATCTACGATTACGATATCCTTCACATCGGTTGCATATACTTTCTTCGCTTTTCCTTCATATAGCATATCCATCTTCTTCATTGCAGCTGTCACCCATCCTTTATTATTATCTCACATAAGACTTAATATGACTGTACGTTACCCTTTTATTATAATGAAATAAAGTTTTATCGCAACCGTTATTTTATGAATAGCGATAAAATAATATTATTTTGTCTGTTTGCACAACTCTTAGTCTAAATGTATGAACTTGTGCGACATTATGCAATATACCGGAACAAAGAGTTTGCCTTGATAGACGCAGCAAAATACCTTTTTCAGCAAAATACTTCTCTCGCTATCTTCTCTGCCGCATGCCCATCCTCCAAGCTGCAAAATCTCTCATAGAACGCATCATATTTTTCCTGATATTCTGAGGAAATATCCTCGATATGCTTTATCGCCTCCACGACTTCTTCATTCGTATAAAGCAGCGGTCCGGGCACTTCCGTCTCAATATCCAGGTAAAACCCGCGAATCATATCGCGGTATTTATCCAGATCATAGGTATAGAACAGAATCGGTCTCTTTAAATTGGCAAAATCAAAGAACACGGACGAATAATCCGTAATTAGCATATCCGACACCAGATAAAGTTCCGAGATATCATCGTATTTGCTTACATTGATTGCAAAATCCTCGACGCCGGTCACATCCAGGGAATCCGCAATAAAATAATGCGTACGCAGCAGCACAACATAATCCTCACCCAGTTCCTTCCTTAATAACCGAAGATCAAGATGCAGGGCAAACTTATACTTGCCATGGCCGTAGTATTCATTATCCCGCCAGGTAGGGGCATAGAGAATCGTCTTTTTTCCCTCCGGTATCTTTAACTTTTTTCTAATTCTGGCAGCGATCTCTTCTTTGTTATTCCTATGTAAGATATCATTTCTCGGATAACCGTACTCCAGAATCTCTTTATCAAATAAAAAGGCACTCCGAAACGCTTCCGAAGAAAAATGATTCGCCGATACCAGGTAATCCCATACTCTGGATTGCTTGTAGAATTGCGCCTTATACAGCGGAGAGGCTCCCATGACCTCTTCCTGGTCGAATACTAATTTTTTGAGCGGAGTACCATGCCAGGTCTCTAAAAATATGTTTCCCTTTTTCTTATGTACCCACTCCGGCTGCCTGCCATTAAACACATCATACTTGCAGACTGCCATATAGTAGCAGTATCTTATACTGAACCGTTTCACCTTGATCGGATGATAGGGTATATACGTTTTCTTATTGATTACCCAGATGAATTTATATTTTCCGGGCGCATTCTTGCATAGATATTCGTAGATATACTTTGGACTGTCCGAATAACTCTTACCAAAAAAGCTCTCGCACAGAACATAATTTTCTTTGATTGGCAGCTTCGTAAAAAACTTATGGTACAAATGATAAGCGAATACTCTCTTATTTTTCCTGACTTTTTTGGCTTTCTTAACTGCCAGATGAAGTGTTGTAAGAAGGGTTACCCGTTTTTCATTTCCTTTCAGGAGGGCCCGAACCATAGCTTTCTTGTATTTTCTCAGTGAGCGGATTCTCTCCGGATCAACCTCTTGCATACACTCCCGCATAATTTGAAAATATTTTGTATGCCAGATTTCCTTCTCACTCCTTCTAAGACCGGGCGCATAGGTATAAACGAAATAGATGATCAGCTTCATCTCCAGATACTGTCTTATAACATCTTTTGAGCTGGTATATTTTACAGCCTCCTGATAGGCTAAAATATGTTCATCAAACCGGTTCTCTGTTTTTGATTGGGAAAGGGCAGGAAAATGTATCGGATCATTGTGCCTTCTTTTTACATAAACTGCTTCTTCAACGTAAAAAGCAGACTGTACCTGCTTCAATGCCTGTACCATAAAGGTTGTATCCGAATAAAAGCAGAAGTCCTCGTCAAAACGGATATTGTACTCCTTAAGAAAACTGTAACGAAACATGATACCGAGAACAGAAACATTTGCAAGACCTTTCCTTGAAACGAACAAATGGTAGTAAGCTTCCGATTTACCGGCTGCCGCATTTTGCTCCTCTTTCCCATTCTCTTCGAATTTCTTCTCAATTCTTTGTATTTCGACCTGTTCCTTCATTATCTTGACATCAATATCGGTATCTCCACCTGGATCCTGTTCCTCTTTGAAGCCATCCTGCTTGTGCTCTTCTATCTCATTCAGAAAAACCATCTTACGAAACCAGGTAGATGCCCTCCTGCCATAGACGATATCCGCTTTCTGTTCCTCTGCTTCTTTTAGAAGCATTACCAAGGTTCCGTTTAGGATATAATCATCGCTATCCAGAAAATATACGTACTCTCCCTGTGCAGAATCAAGACCGGCATTTCTTGCCCCAGCGACTCCGCTATAACTTTTACTCTGCTTATAATCCTCCTTGTTCTGAGATATATAGGAGTAGCTAAAACGCTTTGGTTTCATCAGATCCACTGTCGTTATATTAAGATCCGCGTAATCCTTGATCAGCTGCGTGAGATCTTCCTCGCAGTGATCCAATACCAGAATCGTTTCATAATCAACAATCCCCTGGTCGCGAATACTTTCAAAGCAATCCTCCAAAAAATGAATTCCCTTATGGAAGGGAACGATTATACTAAGTTTCACCATAACACCTATGCCTTTCTCAGCCAGAAGCCAGGATTTTCTTCTGCTGTGTATTTCCTATACAAAAAGCAAATAAACTTATTATTTATTTACATTAATTTTTGATCCTAAAAATGATTATGACACCTTATATCTATGCGATTCTATTCCTGTTCATGGTTTTTATGTGATTTATGATATTCCTATCATTTCTCCGGTTGGGGATTTTTTGTTTCCTTTTTAATTATCATGCCAACCAGCTTGTCCATAACCGAATCATAGATCCGCTTCACAACCGGCAGGGAATAGAGAAGAACAATTAAAATTGTCGCTCCTATTGTATAAAGAAAAAATAGAATTGGCTTGTTCTTGAATATTCCAAATTTTTCCAAAATCGGTACCGTAAACAGATGGAGAATATAAACGGTCATCGTATTGGCACCTATTAAGGACAGGAAATTCTTCCTGCTGCCTGTTAAATTAATAACGGCGGCTATCATCGCAATCGCAACGACATAAATCAGGAGCCGGTAAAACAGGAAGGTACCTCCGGTCCCCTTCGGATATGGGCTCTTTAAGAAAAGGAAGGACTCATCAAATAAATCTTTATGAACAATATAAGCCGATATTACCGCATTTGCAGCAATGACGGCAAAGCTGATAATTTTAGGAATTCGTTTGATCTTAGCAATATGCTCCTTCGTGCAGTAATATCCCAGAAGGAAGAAGGGGAAAAAGCATACCGCTCTGCCAAGTGCCAGATAACCGGAAAACTCCCCGCTAAATCCGCTTAGTATACCAAACAGAAAGCTAAGTGGCAATAGAAAACGAGTTTTGACCAAATCCTTCAGGAAAAATTTCCACAAAAACAAGGTCAATAAATACCACAGTCCCCAGGTCGGTTTTAAAAAACGATATCCAAAATAGTCCTCCCCGATAACAAAGATTTTGAAAAGATAGTTAATAAAATTCAGAATTAAGTAGGGCAGAAATAACGTTTCAAATGCCTTTTCCCTGTTTTTCTCCAAATTCTTTGAAAAATAACCCGATACAAAGGTCATTGCGGGCATGTGAAAGAAGAAAATGAAAAAGTAGATACTCCGAATCACATTATTATCATCAATCATCGATGTAAGAAGATGCCCCCATACGACAAATGCAATTAAAATTGCTCGAACATTATCAAAGAAGTAATCTCTTGCTTTCTCTTTTGTGTCAGTAACCGATATTAAGGTATTAAGCATTCCTTTATGCTCCTTGGTAAAGTATTCAATTTATAACAACTAGATTTTAGCAGAGAAACCATAATACTGCAATAGTAATCTATGTAATCTATGAAATAGCGAATCAAAATAGACTGCTGCCTTCCATCTGCAAGCGATACAAAAAGGTCTGTATTCTTCCTGTATCATTTGCATTTGGTTTACAACAGCCGCTTGATTCGAATATATGTATTACGCTTCTAAATCTCCCTTTCGTCTGGAAAATTATTTCGCTTGTTCTAAGTTATTTCCAAATCCTGTAGTTTCCGCTTAACGCCAGTAAGGCAAAGAGGTACAGGCAATTATCATAATACCTCCGGTCTCCCTTTCGAAGCGGGGTATTCCAAAACAGCTCCATACATTCTCTTTGGTATTTGCCGGGGAATTGTTCCTTACTGCCGGCCAAAGAAGCTTGTGCATTCGTAGCAATTATCGCTACCGGATGGAGTGCCTTTTCTTCAATAATCATACCGTCCAGTTCATATACCATATCCGCTCTTCCTTTGACGGTTTCACAGAAAAACCTCTGGATTTTCTCTGCGCATTCACATTGCCACGGATCCGCGGCAAACCACGCATAATCCAGGCCGATATTGGCCGGTACCCGGTAGGCATCACTGTAGTATCTCTCCCGGTTGTCCCGCATATAAGGCCTTCCGTCGTAATGCGCATATTCCGGAGCCAGCCCGGTAACCGGATGGCAGGCCTTCTGCAGATACTTTCTGCTGACCTTGGCCGCTTCTCTCCAAAATTCCCGGTCTTCTTCGTTTGCCCACAAAGCAAACAGTTCATAAAAATGCGGCAGATGATAGGAAGGGTCCGTAAAGTCGCAGTTTGGTACGAATTTAATCATTTTATTAGAAGGCTCCCACATCGGATGACCCGGGGTTCCATTCTCTCCCTTATGGATACACTCATGAAGAATCGCTCTTGCCTCTTTGGAATAATTATAGATTCCCTCACCGTCTCCCCAGCGATTCGAGGCAAAGAATAGAGCCATTGCAAAATATTCCTCTCCATCCGGTGCCGGCCCATAGGAGTTCTTTGTACCATTTGTCTGAACCGACCATGCAAAATAACCGCTGTTTTCCCCGTCCTCCATCCACATGAAGGTTTTCGCAAACTTCCAGAGCCGGTCAAACTCTTTCTTCCAACCCTTCTGTACGCACATCATCATGCCATAGGACATGCCTTCGGTTCTTGCATCATGATTGCCGGTATCCTCAAAATAAGCCATATCATCGCCAAATTCATGATAGAAGCGTTCCTCTTTGGGACCATAGAATATGGTTTGATAAGCTTCCTCTAATTTCTTCTCGATCTCTGTTTCTGTAAATCCCAATTCTTTAAAAATGTTTCTGTATTCACCGGTATAAAAGGCACCTTTCACGTAAGTATCCTCCTTAGCTATTTTTTCATGCTCTTTTGAAGAATATCTTTTAACTCTTCTACCGAGAAATGGTAATGCGCATTACAGAACTGGCAGTTTACCTCAATCGGTTCATTCTCCTCGATCATTTCCCTGATATCCTTTTCTCCGATCGAGATAATTGCTTTCTCCACGCGCTCTTTATCGCAATCACATTCGAATGCCGCCGGAACACGATCCAGAATTTCCAGTCCGAACTCTCCGAGGACATGTTCCAACACCATCTCCGGCGTCATATCCTGATCCAGCAGATCTGTTATTCCGGTCAATTGACTGATCTTCGCTTCCAGCTTCGAGATTACTTCTTCCTCTGCAAAAGGGAGCAGCTGGATAATAAAACCGCCCGCACGCTTCACCGTATTGTTCTTGTTCATCAGAACCCCCAGCGCAACCGAGGATGGCACCTGCTCACTTGCCGCAAAATAATAGGTAAGATCTTCCGCGATTTCCCCGGATATAAGATTGGTTTGTCCGCTATAGGGTTCCTTTAATCCCATATCTTTGATCACACTCAGAGTACCTGTTCCGACTGCTCCACCGACATCCAATTTTCCTGCTTTGCTTGGTGGAAGCATAACCTCCGGATGATATACATAGCCCTTTACCGCTCCCTTTGAATTCGCGGTCACGGTCAATCCCCGAATCGGCCCATCCCCTTTTATCTGCAGGGTCAGAAGATCCTTTTCCCCTTTCATCATAATTCCCATCATCGTTCCCGCAGTTAACAGCCTTCCCAGTGCTGCTGTTGCAACCGGGCTTGTCCCATGTACGCTTCTTGCATATTCAACCAATTCTCTTGTTGTTGCCGCAAATGCACGAATCTGGTTATTTGCCGCACTTGCTCTTACGATATAATCTGCCATTGTAATAATCATGCCTTTCCTCAATGCCTGCAACTTTGGGCCGCAGGCACAAAAGTCATATAAAAACTATAAGGTCCTATTCATACCAAAATCTTAAAACGACTTATGGCACCCATATCATTATTTAATATCTTAGGAAAGATATCGTTTATTCTTCTGCCGCTTTTCTCTCGCAATAATATAAACACGCTCCGTATCTTCCTGCGGTCTCTTCTCCGTCAGGGAATCATATACCGCCACCCATTCCATTCCGGCCTCTTCCAGCAAGCGGCGAATGGTATCGAGGGAATATGCCCTTCGATAATGGGTTTCCTCCTGCTTTATGAAGTATTTTGGTTTTTGCGGATCGGAAGCCTTCTTCCGCTGGGAAAATTGATCACCGGTCTCTTCGGTAACCGGTGCTTCCTCCTCCACCGGAAGAAACAAGGACAGATTGATTTCATTTATCATCTCTTCCTTATAATAGGTATTCTCCCAGATAAAGCTGCCTTCCTCCCGATTCTCTGCTATGGTCGCATCTCCTATAACTTCTTCATAAGCATATTCGGTATCCAGATCAAAGATAAATATTCCCCTTGGATCCAGATAATTATTCACCAAACGGAAAACTTCTAAGAGATCCTCCTCTGTTAAAATGTAATTCATACTATCGCAGACACTGACCACGGCCGCTACGGTCCCATAGAGTTCAAAATTCCTCATATCCTGGCAGAGATACAATATGTCCTCTTTTCCGGAAGATTTCTCCCTTGCTATGGACAGCATCTCCTCCGAAGAATCGATTCCAATCATATCGTAACCTCTGGCGGACAATCGGCTCGTCATACTGCCTGTGCCGCATCCAAGCTCCAATACAATGCCCTGCTCCACACCATATTTCTTTAATAAGTGAACCACGTAATCGGTCCATTCCTCATAGGGTACATTATCCATAAAAAGATCATAAACCGATGCAAATCCGGTATAAGGCTGCATACTTAAGCAGCTCCTTTCTGTTCAGGAACGATTGCCTGCCTGTTTCAAACCATCTTATCAAACATCTCTTTCAACGCCGGATAAAGCTGTTTGAACACCTCATATTTCTTATTATAGAGCTCCACAATCTTCGGATCCTGATCCGTGGTACTGATTACCTTAATCAGTTTCGCACAGGCCTCCTCTACGGATGCATACTTCCCACAGCCGACAGCTGCAAGGATTGCCGCACCAAACGCCGGTCCCTCCTCGGAATTGATCTTGTCAACCTTAACATTCAGTACATCGGCAATAATCTTGCACCAAAGAGGACTCTTCGCTCCGCCTCCGTTAATTCGGATACGGTCAATCTGTACACCAAGGGATTTGGTGATTTCAAAGGAATCGCGAAGTGCGAAAGCCACACCTTCTAATACTGCCTGCGTCATGTCCGCACGCGTCGTATCCATGGTCATGCCGATAAAGGTTCCCCTTGCATTCGGATTATTATGGGGCGTTCTCTCTCCCATCAGGTACGGAAGGAAGTATACGTTATTTTCGCCCAGCTTTGTAATTGCCTGCTGTTCTTTGGAATACTCCTTCGTTCCGATAATCTCATCCATCCACCATTTATTCGAAGCTGCAGCGGATAGCATAACCCCCATAAAATGATATTTTCCATCCGCATGGCAGAAGGAGTGAAGCGCATTCTGATCATCTACTGCAAATTTCTGGCTGGCAACAAATACAACGCCGGAGGTTCCAAGAGAAACATTACACATTCCTGCGCCGACCGTACCGGTGCCAACCGCTGCTACCGCCTGATCGCCGCCTCCGGCAATCACTTTCACCTTTTCAGATAAACCAAGCACATTCGCCGCTTCCTTGGTTAAACAGCCAACCACTTGAAAGGATTCATGAATCCGCGCCATCTGCTCCTCTTTTAATCCGCAGATATCCAGCATTTCCTTCGACCAGCATTTATTCTTAACATCAAACAGAAGCATTCCGGAAGCATCGGACACATCGGTGCAATGCACTCCGGAGAGGCAGTATGCTATGTAGTCCTTCGGCAGCATGATCTTCTTGATCTTAGCAAAATTCTCCGGCTCATGCTTTCTTACCCATAAAAGCTTTGGCGCGGTAAACCCGGTCAGAGCCATATTGGCTGTATAGCTTGAGATTTTCTCTCTGCCGATCTCATGATTCAAATAGTCACATTCCTCCTGGGTACGTCCATCGTTCCATAGAATCGCCGGGCGAATCACCCGATCCTTCTCATCAAGAATAACCATCCCGTGCATCTGTCCGCTGAAACTGATACCATCGATCTCCGCCTTATCGCAATCCTTCGTTAATTCCCGAATTCCGTCAACAAGCGCCGTATACCAATCCTCCGGGTTTTGCTCAGACCAGCCCGGCTTAGGGAAATACAACGGATATTCCCTTGTTACGATACTTTTAATGTCCCCCGCTTCGTCCATTAATAAAAGCTTTACGGAGGAGGTTCCTAAATCCACACCGATATACAACATATGTATAATCTCCTTTCCTGTCTCTCTTCTATCCGGTAATTACCGAAACCCTGCTAAGATAACTGCTATGTACAGTATAGATAGCATACCATAATTCTTTATGCGGTTTCGTAATTGCCCGTCCTGTCCCTATACATTCGTTATCCTTAATTCTGGTTCATTATGAATTGATTTGATGATTAAACTATATAGTTTTACTATAGCAATATGCCTTATTTATGTCAAGCAAATGCTGAACTGATTTTCATTTGAGAGTAAATAATTTTTAGAAATCTCTTCCCAAGCCATCCGTTTTATGTTACCATTAAGAAATAACATGGAATTGTCTGCTCAGAGAGCAACAGGCGTATTTCCTGTTGTAATGATTACAAAACGAAAGGTGACTGTAATGGTAACAGGCAGTAAAGAACTCATACGAGATATCAATACCAATTTAGTACTGGAAACCATCATAAACCAAAATGCGATATCCAGAGCAGCAATTGCAAAGCATTTAGGTTTAACAAAAGCAACTATATCAGCCATTGTTCAGGAATTGATCAATAAAAAACTTGTTATCGAAATTGGAAGTGACGATACCAGCTTAGGCAGAAAGCCGATTCTATTAAGTCTGAATAAAAAAGCCGGATACGTAATATGTATCGATGTCGGTGTCGATACCATATCTGCGTTAGTTTCTGACCTGCTCGGCGAAGATTGCAGTTTAAAACAGATAAAGACCCCTAAAAATCCTTCCGATCTTATCAATGTACTGATTCAATTGATCGAATCAATGAAACTGCCAAAAGGAAGCCCCTATGGTCTTGTTGGTATTACACTCGGAATCCATGGTGTTATCGCAAATAACCATGTCTCCTTTACCCCTTACTATGACCTATCCGATCTTAATCTGGCAGAGGAATTGGGAGATCATTTTAATACACAGGTGTATTTAGAGAACGAAGCAAATTTATCCGTTATCGGTGAGATGACATTTCAATACGATTATCCCAATATTGCCAACATTAGTATTCATTCGGGTGTCGGGCTCGGTATTATTATCGATCATGAGCTGTATACCGGATATAATGGGAGGGCCGGTGAATTCGGTCATACCATTATTGAAATTGACGGCAGACAGTGCCCCTGCGGTAATAAAGGCTGCTTAGAGCAATACGTATCCGAACGCACTCTGCTGCAACAGCTCGCACAGAGAAAAGGACTGGAAAAGATCAGCTTTGATTCCTTTAGCCAAATGTACGAGAAGGAAGATCCGGATGCACAGGAAATTATGGAACAGTTTGTAAAATACATGTCCGTATGCGTCAACAATGTTCTGAACGCTTATAATCCGGATATTGTAGTGATCAACAGCTCCTTTACGATATTCTTCCCGCATATCACAAAGCGGATCGAGGAAGCGCTCAAGAGCAGAATGAATAGTTTTGTTAAGATAGTGCCTTCCGTATTGCAGGATACTTCCATTCTTCTCGGCGGTGTCTGCGTTGCAATTAAGGGTTTCCTGGGAATTCATAATTTAAAATTGAATCATATTGAGTTAAAGGCTTAAGACATTATACAGGTGTCATAAGCCATACGAAAATTCAAGAACAGGACCTTATAGATATTCAGGTTGGCTAATCTATAAGGTCCTATTCTTATTCCTGTTTTTTCATCTCTCTTTTCCTTTTGGTGATAATTCCACCGATCCGGCCGGATTCTTTTGCCGTCAGGGAATTCCATCCGGTGGTCATTACCTTATCCAGATAACCCAATTCCCTGGCGATTTCATATTTCATCTCTTCCTCCGGTTTCAGGTTATTCAAATCAATCTTTTTTTCTTTCTTCTTACCCATAAGCCACACCCTTTCTCCGTAATTCTTTGTTACTGTTCACGCCCTTAACAAGGTCTATCATATGATTTCGACAAATGATATCCGATCAGGAGTATTTGCATTCGTCGAAATCATATGATAGACCTTGTTAA
>ENA-UOOK01000230-UOOK01000230.1-fermentation-metagenome-genome-assembly--contig:-NODE-230-length-70902-cov-5.772524_pt1 | contig 70902 bp, 60 predicted proteins | sample MGYA00245777_ERZ724023 | MGnify/ENA primary metagenome ERZ724023 (study PRJEB28704, sample SAMN03018312) | fermentation metagenome | biome: anthropogenic terrestrial biome; feature: soil; material... | reverse complement strand
TTAGCAAAAGCTATTGCAGCTGCAGCACCGATACCGCTGTCACCTCCTGTAATCAAGGCTACTTTATCTAAAAGTTTGTCAGAACCTTTGTAATTCGGGTTTTCTATAATTGGGCGCGGCACCATCAATTCTTCAAGTCCTGGCTGACGAAACTGATGTTGTTCGGGAAAACTGATGGGAATATCCTCATACTGTGTAATTATACCGTAATTTGGATACATAGGGTATGGCTTAAGTATGAAATTTTTTTGGAAATAATTCAGCAGATCATTCATTATTTGCTCGTTTGCAGCATTGTCATTTGATGAAGAGTTTTGGTTATTCATTTCAATTGCCTTACTTGATAAGAAATTTGTCAGGATTTCCTATACAATACCTTTCATTATTATTTTTGTTGATTTTGTAACTTTTAAATCACAGAATAATTTAGCTCATACCTTGGATTGGTATAGTATGGTGGTCTGGGTCCGATCATGGGCATTGTCCATACAAAATCAAGATATTTTACATACATGCTTTCGTTCGAGTAGTTACAGAGCAATAATTGTACATATAGATTGATTATAAACATTTTATATCCCTCACCTTTATATTTTAGTTCATTATATTAATACTATTTTATATTATTCTAAAATATTCGTTAAAATTAATTTTTTAAAGCTTAAATACAAATCACTGACAAAAAATTGCCGGTTTTTCATATAATATGATATAATTAATTTAGCGTTGAGTTACTTCATTCTTTTACATTAAAAGAGATGTGGAAATGGCGGAAGCAGTGGCATGTTGTGTTAGGATTAATCTTTGGAATATTATATAAGAATGCCATAAGGAGGATTAGATGTATTATTCAACAACTTATTCGTCACCTGTGGGTATAATTACACTTGCGTGTGACGGTGACAGTCTTATTGGTTCATGGATAGAAGGGCAGAAATATCACGGGGATACCATACTACACGAAGAAATTGTAAAGAAAAATGACATATCTATATTTGATGCTGCGAAAAGATGGCTGGACAGATATTTTGACGGTAAGAAACCCGATATTTTTGAATTGCCCCTTCGTCCAATCGGCAGTAAGTTTCGTCAGGAGGTATGGAGTATTTTATGTGAAATACCATATGGAGAGGTTATAACATATGGGAGTATTGCAAAAAAAATAGCCGTAAAGATGGGCAAGAAGAGTATGTCCGGTCAAGCTGTAGGAGGTGCCGTCGGGCATAATCCCATATCTGTTATTATTCCATGCCATCGGGTTGTAGGATCAAATGGCAGCTTGACCGGTTATTCAGGAGGCATTAATACAAAAGTGAAATTGCTAGAACTGGAAGGTGTGGATATGTCTCACCTGTTTGTGCCGTCAAAGAGTACAGCTCCTTAAAATCATATTTCTATGAATCATTGATTTTCTGAAACAGATCTGCAGCGATATACGCTGCGGGTCTTTTTTTATTAATCAAAATGATATATAATAATTTAAATAAAATAATTAAATTTTGAGGTGAAAAATTGTATAAAAAAATGTCTGAGGAAATGCTCAATTTTATCAAAAAAAGTCCCAGTGTTTTTCATGCTGCAAGAAACATAGCAGAGGAACTTAAAAATGACGGCTTTATTGAACTGACAGAAAACAAAAAATGGAATATTGAAAAAGGTAAAAAGTATTATGTAACAAGGAACAATTCTTCAATTATTGCCTTTAAGACAGGCAGGGATTTAGATGAGTACAGTTTTAACATAGTGGCTTCTCACTGTGATTCTCCTACTTTTAAAATTAAGGATAACTACAAAGTCGAATCGGAAAAATACATACAGCTTAATACAGAGAAATATGGAGGAATGATTTATTCTACTTGGTTTGACAGGCCATTGTCTGTGGCCGGTAGGGTGATAATTAAAAGTGATGGCGGAATTGAAACAAAGCTTGTAAACATCGACAGAGATTTGATTGTTATACCGAATGTGGCAATACATATGAACAAAGAAGCTAATTCATCCATGAAATATAACGAACAGGTAGACTTGCTGCCGTTGTATGGTTCGCTGGACGGCAGCGGCGATAATTTTATGGATATTGTAGCTGAATATGCATGTACTGAAAAAGAAAAAATATTGAACACCGATTTATTTTTGTACAATCGTATGGCACCCAGCATTTGGGGCAGCAGAAATGAATTCATATCATCATCCAGGCTTGACAATATGCAGTGCGCATATGCGACACTAAAAGGATTTATCAAAGGAAACAACTCAAAATCTGTAAATGTTTATTGCTGTTTTGACAATGAAGAGGTGGGAAGTGGAACAAAGCAAGGTGCAGCTTCTACATTTTTAGAGGATGTTCTGAAAAGAATAAACAATAATTTAGGGAAAACAACTGAAGATTATTACTGCACATTAGCATCTTCATTTATGATATCTGCAGATAATGCTCATGCAGTCCACCCTAATCACCCTGAGAAGAGTGATCCCTCAAATAAAGTTTATATGAACAAAGGAATAGTAATAAAGCATAATGCTGCTCAAAAATATACCAGTGATGCGGTGAGCAGCAGCGTGTTCCAATTATTGTGCGAATCTGCAGGCGTTCCGTTCCAGCATTATTCCAATCGTTCCGATATACCTGGAGGGAGCACTCTTGGGAATATTTCTTCACTAAAGGTAAGTATTAATACTGTTGATATAGGCATTGCTCAGCTTGCCATGCATTCATCTTATGAAACTGCAGGTGTTATGGATACTTACTATATGATTAAAGTAATTGAAGAATTTTTTAGCTAAATGAAAATTCCCTGGGTGAAATATACTTCCCTGGGAATTTGATTTTAAAATTGAAGTCATTTTATATTTTGATTTATTATTTATTAACTTGCAGCTACTCTACCAGTGAAGACAGTACTGAAGTTTTTGTAACAATCCCTTTAAGTATGCCTTCTTCATCTGTAATAGCAATGGGATACTTAGTTTCTGCAGCTATTGGAAGTATGTCGCTTATATGTGTATCTTCATTGGCTGTTATAGGTCCTTTTTTTATTAAATCAGATACTTTTGTGTTTTCCTTATTTGCATTAATGGCGTCATCTATTGTTACAATGCCCTTATATCTCATTTTGCTGTCTACAGCATATGCACTGGAAACAGAATTGTGCTGCATTTCGCGAATTGCTATTTTTACTGAATCATTTTCTCTTACAAGGCATGAAGGAGTAATCATAATATTCTTAACACTGAGCACCTTGGTTTTATCAGCACTGTCAATAAATTTCCTCACATAATCATCAGCAGGATTAGTGGACATATTTTCTGGTGTATCGATTTGAATTATTTTCCCGTCCCTCATAATTGCAACAGTATCTCCAAGCTTAAATGCTTCATTTATGTCATGGGTAATAAATATTACTGTTTTTTCAAGCTTTCGCTGAAGTGACAATAATTCAAACTGCATGTCTTTCCTTACAAGGGGATCTAAGGCTGAAAAAGGTTCATCCATCAGTAATATTTCAGGATCATTTGCCAGCGCTCTAGCAAGCCCTACTCTTTGATTCATTCCCCCTGACAGGCTGCTGATTGGTTTGTATTCCCAGCCTTCAAGACCGACAAGACTTGTCATTTCTGAAGCTTTTTTCTGCCTTTCTTCTTTATTCATGCCCCTTACTTCTAAACCATAGGCAACATTATCAATGACATTCTTATGAGACATAAGCCCAAAGTTTTGAAATACCATGGATATCTTATTTCTCCTGAATTCCAGCAGCTCTTTTTTGTTGAATTTTTCTATTTCTTTTCCTTTATATAATATTTTTCCGGATGAAGGCTTTAAAAGTTGATTGAAACACCTGACCAATGTGGATTTTCCCGATCCGGACAATCCAATTATGGCAAAAATCTCACCTTGCTTTACTTTGAACGATACATCCCATAGTGCTACGGTTACTCCTGTTTTTTTATATACTTCGTTCTTTTCAAGCCCTTCATTCATCAGTTTTATAGCATCTTTTTTGTTTAAACCGTATAGTTTTGATACGTGGCTTGCTTCTATAATAGTATTATCCATTATTCACTCACCTCATTTTTATTAACTAATCCCTGGGTAAGTCGATCTAAAATAATGGCAATAATTACTATTGATATGCCCGGAAGCAGTGCTTTTCCCATCTCAACACGGTTTGTGGCAACAAGTATTTCCAATCCCAGGCCCTGAGCGCCTATTATCGCACTTGTAACTACCATAGACATTGCCATCATGATTGTTTGATTGACACCTGTCATGATAGTCGACACTGCCTGAGGAATCTGAACCTTTATAAGTGTTTGCATTTTTGTAGATCCAAATGCCAATGCCGCCTCATATACTTCTTTGTCTACATGTACTATTCCGTGGCTAGTCATTCTAATCATAGGTACTATAGCGTAAATGGTTGTTGCCAGCAAGGCTGGCATTGTCCCTACACTGAAAAGGACTACTGCCGGAACCAGGTAAACAAAAGTAGGCATTGTTTGCATCAGGTCAAGTATGGGCCTTATAATTCTGTTGGCTCGTTTGCTCATTGCAATTAATATTCCCACAGGGAATCCGATAACAAGGGAAATAAACACGGCCGCAATTACCAAACTTAATGTTTCCAGCATATGGTTCCATAGACCAAAGGTTCCTACTAAAAACAGCATGACACCATATGACAAACCTACAGCAATTTTTTTACTTGCTTTATAGCCTAAATACACGATAATTAAAATAAGAATGATCCATGGAATATGAGTCAGTACCCAATCAATCCCCTGAATAACTTCAATTACATTAGATTTAATTCCGTTAAGCACAGCTTGATGATTGCGGCTGAAAAGTTTTACGGAATCATCTATAGACGTTCCAATATCAAATTGCCATGTTTTCGGGAATTCAAATATATAGTCATTCATAATATGTTTCTCCTCTGTAGTTATTCGTTCAGGTAAGCTCGTACTTTTTCTGCATTTTCTTTTGGAAGCCACTCATCCAACAGATAATCATTTTCTTTTAAAAACCATTTGGCTGTTTCTTCATATGATGCATGTGTATCATCCAGATATGCCAAAGCACCGGAAATTAAATCACTTCCTGTTTGATATTTCTTAAAAAACTCAAGAAGGTCCGGAGCCTTGTCTGCAAATTTATTACTGCTTACTATTTTCAATTCCTGTTTGGGAAATTCGCACTTACCCTCAAAGAAAATGTCAGGGTCATAGGGCGCATCATCTAATCGAACAATATTCAGTTTACCGCTTATCCACGTAGGTTCATAACAGTATCCGACCCACGGTTCACCTAAGTTATAGGCTGATGCAAGAGAAGCAAATATAGTGGCTTCGCTGCCTAATCTTGTATAATTGTACATTTCATCTAATCCATAATATTCATATTTTTTGTATAATACTTCATCTGCCATCATTCCAGGAGTGCCGCCGTATATACGACCCTTTGCTTTATCTTCATCATCAGGAAACAATTGAGGATATTTTTTTAAATCTTCTACTGTTTTTAAATCCGGTGCCATAGGTTCTATACCTCTTTCAGGGTCTCCTTCTATAACATATCTAGGAACGTATATACCCTGGGCACTATCAGAAACTAATATACCTACATCTACAATATCTCCGTTAGCTACATCTTCAGGGTAACTAGCTACGTTATTAGTCCAGCTTTCAATATCAAGGTCAACTTCACCCTTTATTATGGCCTGCCAATTCATAGTTGATGAACCGGCCGTTGAAAACTCAAGATCATAGCCATCATAACCGTGTTCAACGATTATTTTGGCAATTTCATTATGCACTTTCTGGCTGTCCCAGCCATTGTCTGTTGCGACTATTTTTACGTTTTTTGCTTCTTTATTTGAACATCCTGAAAGCATAGATACCACGACGAGAAGTATCATCATAGTAAATGAAAAAAATTTTTTCTTCTTCACATTCATCCTCTTTATCCTCCTTTTTAAAATTAAGATGTGTCATGCAGACACTCTACCTTTTTATTAATACCTTATATAATTCGGCGGTTTCCAATTTTTGAGCAACAGAACAAATGAAGCTGTAAATGCTGTCTTGTTATGACTTGTCCCAATTTTTTCAGAAAAAATTATAGGTAACTCAAACAAATGATTTCCTATATTTGTATAAATAAACAAAGTTGTATAAAAAATAATTTTATATGGCCGTTTTTTTAGTTTAATGTTTGAAAAACAAAGATGTCATAATATATATTACAACAAGAGAAATATGATACATAAATCGTAGATTTATTTTAATCGCAAGTTAATAAAAAGGGTTAATAAAAAACCACGCAACACACAATTAATTATAGCATATAAATCATATATGTCAAATTTAGCATTTTTTTCTTTTTTTTAATAAAGCTCTTGACTACTTCAAGTGCATAATAATATAATTATTGTACAGACGGCAACATTGTTTTACGTATGAGATGGGAAAAAATTATTATAGGAGGTAAAGTGTGAATAAAGTTGTTTACGTTTCCAGAGGCGGAAATACAAAGAAGCTTGCTGAATCAATTGCTAAAGGTGTAGGCGTATCAGCTGTTTCTGTGGAACAGTTTGATAAATCCAAATCCGCAGATATACTTTTCATCGGCGCGTCTATTTATGGGGGAGCTATCGATAAAAAAATGCATGACTTATTGTCAGAATTGCAGCCGTCACAGGTAAAAAGTGTTTATGTGTTTGGTACGTCTGCAGGTAAAAAGACTGCTTTGCAAGAAGTCAAATCCATTCTTGAACCAAAGGGTATTTCTGTTTCAGAGGATGAATTTCATTGCAAAGGTTCATTTTTGTTTACTAATCGTGGACGTCCAAATGAAGAGGATCTGAAACAAGCTGAAGAGTTTGCAAGAAAGATTTGCATCAAACAATCTTAAATGTAAAATTTAAATAATCGCTTATTTGCAATGAAAAACAGATTGACCTGCATTTGTAATACACAGTTCAATCTGTTTTATAGTACTTTATTATTTATTTTTTTTACGTATATAATAATAAACAGGGAGGCCTATTAATGTAATTGCTATACCAATCATTGAATTCACAGGATGTTCTATTATTGTGCTGACTATTACAAATGCTCCGCCCAATATACCAAAAATGGGTGTTATGGGGTAAAACGGAACTTTGTACAGCCCCTTTTGCTCAGGATATTTTTTCCTTAAAATAAATACACCATATACTCCCATTACGAAGAAAATCCACAGAACAAATACCAGCAAATCTGTAAGCGTGTCAAATGTTCCGCTTAATATATATATAACTGCCAGTATACTTTCTAATATCAAGGAATTTGCAGGTGTTTGAAATTTTGTCTGAACTTTACTGAGTACACTTGAATATGGAAGCATATTGTTTTCTCCCATGGAAAATGGGATTCTTGCTCCTGTCATTAAGAAACCGTTCAAAGCTCCAAATACCGAAACCATTATTCCGGCTGAAATAAACATCGCTCCGCCATTGCCGAAAAGACTTACAGCTGCATCTGCCGCAACAGTATCAGATGAAATAATATGATCAAGTGGTAATGCCTTGAATATTGCAAAATTAAATATTGCATATACAATTATTACAAAGATAACTCCCACAGATATAACCTTTGAAGATCCTTAGCTGGATTTTTCAACTCTCCTGCCATGTTGGTAACACTTATCCATCCCTCATATGCCCATAATGTTCCAAGCATTGCTGCGCCGAAGCCTGAAGCTCCAGATGATGAAACACTGCCTGCAACTGAAAAAGTACCTTTCACCAAACCTAGCAGGATTATTGCTGCAACTGGAATGAGTTTTCCTATAGTTGCCGCTGTCTGTATGAATCCGCCATATTTTGTGGATATTATGTTCATTGTTAAAATAAATGCCAATACTATTACTGCAAGAATTTTTTGCTGCATAGCACCAATAGGAATAAAGAAATTTGCATAAGTGGCGAATGCTATTGCTTGTGCGGCAACCGATGCCGGGTAAGAAATAATCGTTTGAACCCATCCAAGAAGAAATCCGAAGGTTTCCCCATATAATTCCGACAAATATGTATAAAGTCCTCCGGACTTCGGAATGGCAGATGAAATTTCTGCAATTGATAATGCTGATGCCAGAGTTATCAGACCGCTTAGTACCCAGGCCAAAATTGACATAAACGGTGTTCCGGCATTTTTAAGAACTATTCCGGATTTTAAAAATATTCCGGAACCAATGATAGTTCCAATGACTATAGCCATTGCTTCTACAAAGGTTACATTTTTTTTAAGTGAATTGTTGTTAGTCATGATAATTCCTTTCTTTAAGTTTGTTTTATTATTAACTAAGTGATGTTATTTTATAATAATATTTTATTCTATATAAGTCAAACAATATATCCTATTTTTCTTAAATATATGGTAAAATATTAAAAAATTAAGAAAACTTAATATAAATAAAAAATTATAGTTGGAGTAATGAAAATTACTAAAGGTAATATAAAAAGACAGGTGAATGTTAAGTATTTCAAGGAGTGTATTAAAAAATAGAATGTATGAACTAAACATTGAGATACAGACAGCAATTTGTCATAACGACAATATTCTGTCTGTGAATTCAAATAAAGTGATATAAATTTGTCGGTTTTTTATTTTCTTGTTTTAGTACATTGAAATTTCAACTTAAAGATATTGGCATACAAATTGCTACATATATAGTTTAAAAGATATTCAACTAAGGAGGTTAGTAATGAATTTAGAGTTAAGAAAAATTCAAATTAAAGATGTTATTTTTAGCGATGAAAATAAGATTCAGGATAATATTTTGTATTTAAACAAAAACAGCCTGAGGGAATTAATTAAAGAAGATAAGAGAATAAAAGAAGTTGATTTTGATATCGCTAAACCGGGGCAATCAGTGAGGATAATGCCTGTTAAGGATGTAATAGAACCAAGAGCAAAGTTAAACGGTGAGATTTTTTCCGGAGTATTCAAAGATAATATGGAGGAAGCAGGGAATGGAATCACCTATGCTTTAAAAGGGTGTGCTGTTGTATCTACCGGACCTATAGTAGGGTTTCAGGAAGGGCTGATAGATATGAGCGGTCCGGCGTCACAATATAGTATTTTTTCTAAATTGATAAATATTGTAATAGTTATAACAAAGGAAGATCAAGTTGATCCTCATGAACATGAAGAAGCTGTCAGGCTTGCTGGAATAAAGCTGGCAAAATATATAGGTGAAATAGGTTTAAGCTGTAAAGACTATGAATCAGAGTCATACGAATGGAAGAATATTGGAGAAAAGTATTCAGAGTTTCCAAACCTTCCGAAGGTTGCCTATGTATACAATTGTATGAGTCAGGGGCTTTTACATGATACTTATTTTTATGGCAGAGATTCAAAGCATATTGTTCCTACTTTAATATCTCCATTAGAAGTAATGGACGGAGCAATAATAAGCGGAAATTGTGTTTCGCCCGGATCAAAAACAACAACATATCACCATTTAAACAACGCAGTAATTATGGAATTACTAAAAAAACACGGCAAAGAACTTAATTTTATGGGAATTGTTTTAAATCCCTTAATGGTTACTCTTAAAGAAAAATATAGAAACTGTATGTTGGCAGCCAAAAATATCAAGATGTTAGGTGCAGACGGAGTGATAATTTCTCAAGAAGGATTTGGAAATCCTACAACTGATTTGATGATTGTTTGTCAGTTGCTGGAAAGGAACGGTATAAAGACAGTTGTTATAACTAATGAAGATGCCGGCGTAGACGGAATGTCCGAATCCCTGCCTGATAGTGTACAGGAAGCAAAGGCTATTGTTTCTACCGGTAACAGCAATGCTATCATAATGCTTCCAAAGGTTGATAAAGTAATTGGAAATTTGAAAGATATAGAGAAAACAACCGGCGGGAATGTAGATTCAATTCAGGATGATGGAAGGCTACTTGTTGAAATTCACGGTATAATGGGAAGCCATAACCTTCAAGGAAATACTTATCTCAGTGCAATGACTATATAGGAGGAATACACGGTGAAAAAAATAGTATTTTATACAAATCAGTTTTTTGGCCAAATAGGCGGCGAAGATAAGGCATATACAGAACCTCAGTTTCGTAAAGGCCCTGTAGGTAACGCCAATGCTTTTTCAGGCAAATTGGAAAATGCGGAAATAATTGCAACAATAATATGCGGTGATAATTACTATGTGGAAAACATGGATAAGGTAAAAAAGCTTGTAAAAGATAAATTGAAAAATATAGATTTTGATCTTTTTATGACAGGTCCCGCTTTTAATGCAGGAAGATTTGGAATTGCTTGTGCAGATATATGCTCATTTATTAAAAAGGAATTCAATGTTGAGGCGATTACAGGATTGTATGAGGAAAACCCTGCTGTGGAAATGTACAAGAAGGATATTTATATTCTTAGAGTAGGAAAATCTGCTGCTGCTATAAGAAAGGCTGTACCACTTATGGCAGAATTTGCAAATAAACTTCTGAAAGGTGAAAAACTTGGAAGTCCTTCTGATGAGCAGTATTTTGCAAAGGGAAAAAGAGTTAATGTTTTCAGAGATAAAAATGGAGCAGAAAGAGCAGTTGACATGCTGCTAAAAAGGCTCAACAACCAACCCTATGAAACAGAACTTGAGATCTCCGTTTATGAGAAGGTAGAACCTGCTAAACCTTTAAATGATTTAAGTTCAGCTGAAATAGCTCTGTGTACTTCCGGTGGTATTGTTCCTTTTGGAAATCCGGATCATATACCGGCAGCAACTGCAAAAATATATAGAATGTATGACATAGCAGGAAAGGACAGGCTCAATGAAGGAGAGTTTGAATCTGTTCATGCCGGATATGACCCTGTGTATGCAAATAAGGATCCTAACAGGGTTGCACCCCTTGATACATTAAAAGACTTAGAAAAGGAAGGAATCATAGGAAGTGTTTATCCATATTTAACAACAACTACAGGAAATTCAACATCGGTTGCAGATGCTACAAGGATGGGAAAGGAAATTGCAGAAAAACTTGTTGAAGACGGAGTTAACGGAGTTATACTCACAAGCACGTGAGGTACCTGTACACGTTGCGGAGCAACAATAGTAAAACAAATAGAGAAGGCAGGCATTCCTGCAGTCCATGTGTGCACTGTCACACCTATTTCCAAGACTGTAGGCGCATCCAGGATTTATCCTGCACAGGCAATACCGTATCCTACAGGTAATCCGGAACTGTCATGTGAAAAAGAGAAAAAAAGAAGAAGAGAAATAGTATTAAATGCACTTGACCTTTTAATTAAATAAATTAATTATTTACTTTGGCTCGATTTAGCAGAAAGTGGATTAAAAATAAATAGATTTTTTAGTCTTGCTAGGTTAAAATATATATAAAAATATTAAAATTATATTGTAAATTATTAAAATGGATACCGAATACTTATAACGTAGTTGGAAACAATAAGGTTAGGAGGTGTCCATTATGATATCACGAAAATCAGTTATAACTTTCGGTATGGTCGCAATTCCCATTGCCATGTACACAGCTACACAGGATAACGACATCCATTTCAATCAGCTTCATAAGGAGGACAACAGCCGCATCCGGTACAAAAAAGTCTGTGCCCACTGCGGCAAGGAAATTACCGGTAAAGACATTGTAAAAGGATTTCAGTATGATAAGGATAAATACATTGTTATCACGGATGATGAAATAGAAAAGATCAAGACGGAAAAAGAAAAATCTATTCAAATTCTGCATTTTGCACAATTGAACCAGATTTCACCTGTTTACTATAACAGAACATACCAGGCTGTACCGGAGACAGGAGGGGAGAAAGCTTTCGAGCTGCTCAGATCCGCACTGATGGCTGAACAAAAGATAGCCATAGGCAAAACTGTCATGGGTACAAAAGACACATTGATGGCCATAATTCCGCGGGAGGACGGCATGCTTATTTCTACAATGTTCTATGCCGATGATGTAAAAGAGCTTCAAAAACAGTACGATAAGCCTGAAGTATCCGAACAGGAGATGAATATGGCAAAAGTGCTGATTAATTCTATGGATACGCCATTTGATCCTGCTAAATATAAAGATGAATATCAGGTGAAGCTTCGTCAGCTTATTGAGACAAAAATTTCCGGGAAAGAGATTGTTGCTGCAAAGCCTGATAACACCGGCAAAGTTATAGACCTTATGGATGCGCTCAAAGCCAGTGTTGAAAAAGCTAAAAAGGATAAGGAAACAGCGTAATAAATGTCTTCAAAACTAAACGAATATAACCAAAAAAGAAATTTTGAAAGAACTTATGAGCCTGAGGGCGAAATAGAAAATTTTGAGGAAGGTCTGAGGTTTGTTGTCCAGCACCACAAGGCCAGGAGTGACCACTATGATTTACGCCTTGAATGGGGCGGAGTCCTTTTAAGCTGGGCTGTACCTAAGGGGCCATCATATAATACCCGAGACAAGAGGCTTGCCGTCAAGGTTGAGGATCATCCATTTGTATACAGAAATTTTGAAGGAACTATTCCAAAAGGTGAATACGGCGGCGGTACAGTTATGCTTTGGGATGAAGGATTCTGGGAACCTTATGGTAATGTGGAAGAAGGGCTCGGCAAAGGAGAGTTAAAATTTGCCCTGAAAGGAAGCCGCCTTAAGGGAAGGTGGGCTTTGATCAAGTGGAAAGCCAAATCTGGAGATAAGAAAGATAACTGGCTTTTATTAAAAGAAAAAGATGAATATGCCAAAAACGACGAAGGTATAACAGAGTTTACGACCAGTATTAGAACAGGTCGTACTATGTTGGAAATACAATCAGGGGGAGATGAGAAAGCCGCCAAGAACCCTTTTAGCAGTGCTGATGTCCAGCTTGCCAAATTAGTAAATAAGGCTTATGAAGGCGAAAAGTGGCTTTATGAATTAAAATATGACGGGTTTAGAATCATGGCTTTTGCTGAAGGAGGTACCGTCAGGCTTATGACCAGAAACGGCATTGATTATACAAGAAGGTTTCATAACGTGGCCTCTTCAATTATTGATTGGGCTGCAGGAAGAGCTATGGTTTTGGACGGTGAAATAGTTATTACTGATACATCAGGCAAAACTGATTTTCAGGCTCTCCAGGATTATATGAAAAATCCGAAAGGCAAAAATCTAACCTACATTATTTTCGACCTTCTTGCCCTGGATGGAGCGGACTTTAGAGGGTACCGATTAATTGACAGAAAAGATAAGCTGGAAAATTTAATGAAAAATGCACCGAAGAACCTTTATTACAGCCGCCATGTGAGAGGAAAGGGTAAAGAAAGTTTTTCTGTGGCATGTAAGGCAAATATGGAAGGAATAGTAGGTAAAAGAGCAGATTCAGTCTATAGCGGTACAAGGAACGGCGATTGGATTAAGCTTAAATGTTATAAAAGGCAAGAATTTGTCGTGGGAGGATATTCTCTTTCTGAAAAAAGAATCAGGGGTATAAGTTCACTTCTTTTGGGAGTCCACAGCGGTGAAAATTTAATTTATGTGGGACGTGCCGGCACAGGTATAAGCCAGGCAGATATGAAAATGCTTGAAGAAAAATTTGAAGGCTTAAAAAGGAGTGGTTCTCCATTCAGACCCGAACCGAAGTCCAGGACAGGAGAAAAAATAACCTGGCTGGAGCCTAAGCTGGTTGCTGAGATTAAATTTGCCCAATGGACCAAGGATAATTTATTAAGACAGGCAAGTTTCAAAGGGATTCGGACAGACAAGAACCCTGATGACATAATAATGGAAAAAGAAGAAGGTGAAGGACAGTTTCAAAGATATGTCGAAGAGATGGAAAAACCGGTAGAATCAAACAAAAACAGTATTATTGTAGAAGGAATAAAGATTACCAATCCCCAAAAAATTTTATTTGATGAACCGAAAATTACAAAGGAAGATGTAGCTCGGTATTATTCAGAAGTCTCAGTTCGGATGCTGCCCTATGTAAGTCATAGGATTCTCAGTATTGTGCGCTGCCCCAAGGGAATATCACAAACATGTTTCTACAAGAAGCATCCCGGACCTAATAGCAAAGGAATTATTACAATACCTGTTTCTAACAGCAGCGGAGAAACAGAAGATTACTTTTATATTGACAGTGTATCCGGGCTTGTATCCGAAGCACAGATGGGTACACTGGAGTTTCATACTTGGGGGAGCCGTGTTGAAATGCTCGAAAATCCGGATATGATGGTATTTGACCTGGATCCTGATGAAGGAATGGACATTAGCAGAGTGCGCCAAGGTGTTCGGGATATCAAAAAAATTCTTGCAGAGCTTTCCCTGAACTCATACCTTAAGACCAGCGGCGGTAAAGGGTATCATGTTGTTGTTCCTTTGAAACCTACCGTAGGGTGGGACGTTTTTTATGACTTTGCCAAGCGCATTGCCAAAGTTATGGAACAAAAGTGGCCCGACCGGTATACCAGCAATATCAGGAAAGTTAAGCGCAGAAACAAAATATTTATTGACTGGATTCGAAACGGTCGAGGAGCTACAAGCATTGCTCCTTATTCAATAAGAGCAAGAAAAGGCGCCAGAGTGTCTATGCCAATCGGATGGGATGAACTTGATACGGTGAAACCTGATGCCGTTAACATGGCAAATGCTCTTTCAAGAATTGCCGGGGACGATCCGTGGGAAGGCTTTTTTGAGAATAATCAGATGCTCAAATATTAAATAATAACATGAAATCTAATTTTTAACAATTAAGAACATGGAAGCAGTGAACTTTCACGTTCTTTTTTAATGAAAAAAGTTTGATTTTTTTTTATTAATAAATCAAAAAATAAATTAAAAAAATGTGCTTAACCTTTTAATTTGCTTTATTTATTGCTTTATTATGGACAATTTTTAATTGTTACTTAAATGTGAAAATTTAGACATTATTTAATTACTTTCATTGACAAAATCAATGAATTATTATAAAATCATTAAGGAATCGTTTGCTGAAATATTAAAATAAAGGAGCAATATTATAACTATTTTAAATGCTAAATTAATAAAAGAGGAGTGAAACAATGGAGTTTAAGTTTGATTTAAAGGAAAATAAAGGCAAACTTGATAAATTTAGGGCTTTTATTAGTGAAAACAAAGAAAAAAAAGGAATTTTAATGCCTGTTTTGCAAAAGGCACAGGGTGAATTCGGATATTTGCCTGCCGAAATTCTGGAAGTAATATCCAAAGACTTAAAGGTACCTATTTCAGAAGTTTATGGAGTAGCCACTTTTTATTCCCAATTTTCTTTTATACCTAAGGGTAAGAATAACATTTCTGTATGCCTTGGTACGGCTTGTTATGTAAAGGGAGGAGAAAAAATACTCGAGGAGATTGAATCTGTTTTGGGAATACAGCGCGGCGGTACTACACCCGACCTGAAATTTTCCATAACTCCTACTAGGTGTTTAGGCGCTTGCGGTTTATCACCTGTAATTAGCATAAATGGTAAAATATATGGCGAATTGACAGTTAAAGATATAAAAGGAATAATAAAAGATTATAGATAATTTAATAATTCGGAGGTGAAAACTGTGTTAACTCTTGAGAGTTTAAAGGAGCTTAAAGAAAAATCCAGGCCAATATTAGAAGAAAGACTGAGAAAAGAAGATAAGACCGAAGTAAGAGATGGCAATATAGTTTTAAAGGGCGACTATTATAAAAAGCAATTAAGAATAGCACTAAGAAATTTTGAAATCATAAAACCGGATGATATAGATGAATATATAGCACTTGAAGGCTACTCTGCACTTGGAAAAGTACTTACGGAAATTACGCCTGAAGAAGTTATCAATATTATGAGTGAATCTTATTTAAGAGGAAGAGGAGGAGCAGGTTTCCCTACAGGGAGAAAATGGGCGGAAGCTTTTAAATATGATTCAGATAAAAAGTATATAATTTGTAATGCCGATGAAGGGGATCCAGGCGCGTTTATGGACAGGTCCATTCTTGAAGGAGATCCCCATTCGGTTCTTGAAGGTATGGCTATTGCCGGATATGCAATAGGGTCAGATCAGGGATTTATATACGTTAGGGCAGAATACCCTGTTGCAGTTCAAAGACTTAAGACTGCCATTGAGCAAGCAAAGAAATATGGATTGCTGGGAAATAATATATTAGGCACGGGTTTTAATTTTGATATAGAACTTAGGCTTGGAGCAGGTGCATTCGTTTGCGGAGAAAGTACTGCACTTATTGAATCCATTGAAGGAAAGAGAGGTATGCCCAGGACCAAGATTTACAGAACGGCTCATAGGGGATTGTGGCAAAAACCTACTGTTATAAACAATGTTGAAACATTGGCTAATGTTCCTGTAATATTCCAAAAAGGTGCAAAGTGGTTCAGGAGTATCGGAACTGAAAAATCTCCGGGGACCAAAGTATTTTCTTTAGTGGGAAAAGTAAAAAAAGCCGGTCTTGTAGAAGTTCCAATGGGAATGCCTATAAGAGAAATTGTATTTGATATAGGCGGAGGAGTTGGAGAAGGAAGGAAAATTAAAGCTGTACAAACCGGAGGACCGTCGGGAGGATGTATTCCCGAAAAATTAATGGATACTTCGGTAGATTTTGAGTCTCTGGCTAAGATTGGCTCAATAATGGGTTCCGGCGGTATGGTTGTAATGGACGATACTGACTGCATGGTTGATATTGCCAGATTCTTCCTCGACTTTACCGTTGACGAATCCTGTGGAAAATGCGTGCCTTGCAGAGAAGGAACAAAGAGAATGCTTGAAATATTGGAAAGGATTACACAAGGCAAAGGAGTAGAAGAAGATTTGGAAAGACTGGATGATCTGTCGGAAACCGTCAGGTTTACATCTCTGTGCGGGCTTGGCAAATCAGCTCCTAATCCTGTAATCACCACGCTGAAATATTTTAGGAATGAATATGAATCCCACATAAGGGATAAAAAATGTCCTGCAGGTGTATGTCAGGCACTTTTGGAATATTATATTACTGATAAATGTGTAGGCTGCGGCAAATGCGCCAAAAACTGCCCTGTTTCCTGCATAAGCGGTAAAGTTAAAGAAAGGCATGTAATAGATGCCGGCAAATGTATCAGATGTGGAACGTGCATAGCGCAATGCCCTGTTAGTGCAATAATTAAGAAATAACTAAAACAACAAAAGACCTAACTTGATGTTAGGTACTATAACATAAATATATTATAGCAGAGAGAAGGATTAAATGACGAAAAATGTATCACTTAAAGAGAAAAAGATTACAGTACATGAAGATTATTTTAATGCTTTAATCCATGGAGGCGAATATGATTGTATTTAAAATAAACGGAAAAGAAGTTACAGTGAAAGAAGGTACTTCCATATTGGAAGCCGCTCGTGAAAATGGGGTGGATATTCCCACACTGTGCTATGACAAAGAGCTCTCGTCTTTTGGTGGATGCAGGCTGTGTATAGTAGAGATTGAAGGTTCAAAAAAGCTTGTAGCTTCTTGTTCGGAAAAAGCAAGAGAAGGAATGTCTGTATATACTGAGTCCGAAAGAGTAGTCAGGGCTCGAAAAAATATTTTGGATTTATTATATTCAAATCATCCAAATGATTGTTTAACCTGCGAAAAAGCCGGTGAATGCGGGCTTCAGGATTTATGCTACAGATATGGTGTAAAATATGGATCCTATAAAGGAGAAAAAAAGAAATATGCCATAGACAGTTTAAATCCTGTTATGGAGAGAGACCAAAGCAAGTGTATACTTTGCGGCAAATGTGTCAGAGTATGTGATGAAATACAGGAGACTCACGCCGTTGACTTTACAGGCAGAGGATTTAAGTCTAAAGTCACTACATGCTTTGATGATCCTATCAGCTATAAAAATTGCAGGTTGTGCGGTCAGTGCATAACCGCATGCCCTACAGGCGCTTTAATAAATAAGCAGTTAAAGGGTATCAGGCCTTGGGAAGTTAAAAAGGTCCGCACAACATGCCCGTTTTGCGGTACCGGATGTAACTTTGATTTAAACGTAAAGGATGGAAAGGTAGTAGGAGTGACCCCTGACCCTGAAGCACCTGTAAACGGGAAATCCCTTTGTGTAAAAGGAAGGTACCATACAGATTTTATAAACAGCCCTGACAGGGTAACAAAACCTTTAATAAAAAAGAATGGAAAATTTGTTGAGTCGGAGTGGAGCGAAGCTATAGGGACAGTTGTGGGAAATCTTAAAGGCGTAAAAGACAAATATGGAGGAGACGCTATAGCCGGGCTTAGTTCGGCACGCTGCACCAACGAGGACAACTTTGTATATCAAAAGATGATGAGAGTGGCATTAGGCACAAACAATGTTGACCACTGTGCCCGTACGTGACATGCTCCTACAGTTGCAGGTCTTGCAACTACATTAGGAAGCGGAGCCATGACCAATTCTATCAGTGAGGTGGAGGGAAATGAGGTGTTGTTCGTCATTGGTTCTAACACCACGGAGGCTCATCCGATAATCGGGAACAAGATGAAAAGAGCAGTTAAAAACGGATCAAAGCTTATAGTAATAGATCCGCGCCGCACAGAACTGGCAGAATTTGCTACACTGTGGTTACCTTTAAAATCAGGGACAGATACAGCGTTAGTGAATGGGTTAATGCACATTATAGTTAAAGAAGGATGGCATGATAAAGAGTTTATCGAAACCCGCTGTACAGGATTTGAAAATGTACTGGAAGTGATAAAAAAATATACCCCTGAGACAGTGGAGGAAATAACCGGAATATCCGAGGAAATGCTGTACGAGACTGCAAAGCTTTACACAAGCACAAAAAAGGCAGGAATATATTATACCCTGGGGATAACAGAGCACACTACAGGAACAGCCAATGTAATGAATCTTGCTAACCTTGCCATGTTAACAGGTCATCTGGGCGTAGAAAACGCCGGTGTAAATCCTCTGCGTGGCCAGAATAATGTTCAGGGTGCTTGTGATATGGCGGCTCTTCCAAACACATTACCCGGATACCAAAGTTTGTCTGATAAAAAAAATATAAAGTTTTTTGAGAAATGCTGGGGTGTGAAGCTGAATCCGAACAATGGGCTCAGAGTACCTGAAATGCTTGATGAAGCTTTATCAGGCAACATCAAAGCAATGTATGTTATGGGAGAGGATCCGGTTCTTACGGATCCAAATGCAAACCATGTTAAAAAGGCTATGGAAAGTTTGGATTTTTTGGTGGTTCAGGATTTATTTATGACGGAAACTGCCAAATTTGCAGATGTTATATTACCTGCAGCATCTTATGCTGAAAAGGATGGAACATTCACAAATACGGAGAGAAGAGTTCAAAGAGTCAGAAAAGCTGTTGACGCTCCAGGGGAATGCAGGCTTGATTGGGAAATATTAAGTGAAGTAGCAACAAAATTAGGGGCAAAGGGCTTTAATTATAAAAATTCTGAAGATATATTTAATGAAATAAGGCTTACTATGCCCAGCTACAGGGGTATAACATATGAGAGGATAGATAAGGTAGGGCTGCAGTGGCCTTGTCCAAATGAGGAACATCCGGGTACCAAATACCTACACAAAGGTACATTTCCAAGAGGAAAAGGATTGATGGTTCCTGTTGAATACGAAGCACCGGCGGAGCTTGTATCTGACGAATATCCCATACTCCTTACTACAGGAAGAATGCTGTATCAATATAACATAATGACCAGGCATTCAAAGAGGCTGAATGCCATAAAGCCTTATGAGCTTGCAGAAATGAACCCTGCAGATGCCGAAAGGCTGGGATTAAAAGAAGAAGAGTTTGTAAGAGTAACATCCAGGAGAGGTTCAATATTAACCAGGATAACAATAACGGATAAAGTCAAACCTGGGATGATGTTTATGACGTTTCACTATAAAGAATCTCCTGTTAATGAATTGACTAATTCTGTTTTTGACCCTATCAGTAAAACCGCCGAATACAAAATTACCGCAGTAAATGTTGAAAAAGCAGATGTACCTAAAGACAAAATTGGTTAAGTAATAAATTAACAGATGAACAGATGATTCCTGTTTCAGGAGTCATCTGTTAAATAATGCCTAAATATTAAAAGCCAGGAGGAGAAAATGCTAACTAATATTTCTATTGAAGATGCAGGCAGGATTCTTGCTGAGGAGAAGGTAGATATTAATATAACGGAAAAATCTTTATTGGACAGTTTGGACTATGTTTTAGCTGAAGACATTAAATCAGCTATAAATATACCGCCCTTTGACAGGTCACCGCTTGACGGGTATGCATATAGATCAGAAGATACAGTAAATGCTGCCGAGGATTCTCCGGTGACGCTAAAGGTTATAGATAATGAGCACGCAGGGTATGTTAGTTCCAAAAGGATTGACAAAGGACAGGCTATAAGAATAATGACAGGAGCAAAAATACCGGAAGGTGCAGATACGGTTATGAAATATGAAGATACGAAATTTACAGATAAATTCGTAAAGATATTTAATTATCTGAAACCTCAGTCCAATATTGTCAAAGAAGGTGAAGATATAAAGGCAGGGGATGTTGTTTTATCGAAAGGAATGATAATAGGTCCTGCAGAAATAGGTATATTGGCTTCTCTCGGCAGAGCCTATGTAAAGGTATATGCTAAGCCGAGGGCTGCAATTTTATCTACAGGTGATGAGCTGGTGGATATAGGAGGAGAATTAAAGGAAGGCAAAATTAGAAACAGCAACTCCTATACAATTGCTTCCCAGGTAAAAAAATGGGGAGGAGAGGCTGAAATGCTGGGTATTTGCAAAGATAATGTTGAAGATACGGCAAGGTTATTGAAATCATCGCTTAAATGGGCTGATATTATAATAACCACAGGAGGCGCATCCGTAGGGGATGCTGATATTATAAAAGAAGCATTTCTTGAAATAGGGTGTAAAATCTTATTCTGGAGAGTAAAAGCAAAGCCCGGCACACCTATAGTAGCTGCAAAATATGAAAATAAGTTTTTATTCGGTCTTTCCGGAAACCCTGCTGCAGCATATATTACATTTGAGCAATTTGTAAGACCGGTATTATTAAAGATGATGGGTAAAACGAAGTACAATCTGATGGTAATAGATTCGGTATTGGAAAATGACTTTAACAAGGTCAGCGTTCAGAACAGGTATGTGAGGGCTTTTACTTACAAAAAAGACGGCAAGTATTATACGAAGCTTCCATATAAGCATAGTTCAGGAGTTTTATCCAGTTTGTGTGGAAAAAATTCATTATTCTTTGTAGCTGCCGGCACGGGACCATACAAGATAGGAGATAAAATAAAAGTACAGTTGATGGATTATTTAGAGGTGGAAAAGTGATACCGGTGTTTTCTGTTGTGGGAAGTAAGTCCGGTGTAGGGAAGACTACTGTTTTATGTAACATTATTAAAGAATTGAAGAACAGGGGATACAGGATCGGGACTGTAAAACATAATGTTCATGGCTTTGATATGGATCGGCCCGGCAAAGACACATGGCTTCACAGAGCTGCCGGCGCAAGTGTGGTTGCTGCAGTCTCTCCGGAGAGAATGGCAATAATTGAGGAATCAAATGAAGAATATAGCCTGGATGATGTAATAAATAAAATACAAAATGTTGATATTATAATAACAGAAGGTTATAAATCCAAAAATAAGCCTAAGCTGGAAGTATTTAGAAAAGAGGCGTCCGAAGAGTTGTATTCAAAGGATGAAGAATTATTTTGCATTGTTACGGACAAGCATTTTGATAAAAACATACCTCAATTCGATTTTTCGCAAGTTAAAGAAATAACCGATTTAATAGAAGATAAGTTTTTAAATAAAGGGTGACGAGATGAGAAAGTTTGGTACTGCCGTAATATTAGCCGGAGGAAAAAGCTCCAGGATGGGTTTTGACAAACAATTTTTAAATATAAATAAAAAAGGGATTATTAATATTATAATTTCTAAGCTGGAAAAAGAGTTTGACGATATAATTATCGTAACAAACAAACCAGATGAATATAAAAATTACAGACAAAAAATAATAACAGATATACTGGAAAATATGGGGCCTTTAGGCGGAATTCATTCAGGTTTAAAGGCGGCTTCCTCCGAATATTCATTTGTAATTGCATGTGATATGCCGAATGTGGATATAGAATATGTAAGATATATGAAAAATGCTGTTAACAGCGTTGATGCTGATATATGTGTAACCCGTATTGGAAATAATATAGAGCCGCTTTATGGATTTTATTCCTTAAAGACAGCAAAGGATATTGAAAAATATTTATCAGAAGGCAAAAGAGCTGTAGCTCCTTTGATAAAAAAGTTAAATACAAAGTATATTGGAGAAAAGGAATATAATAGAGAAGGCCTTAAATTAAACACGGATATATTTATAAACCTTAATACCCAGAAAGATTTAGCCGATTACCTGTCTAAAATAAAGGGATAGAACTTCTCTTAACATTTATTTTTACTTTTAGCCCTTTCCCAGTCTTCATTTACGTTTTGTCCAACTTTGTGCAGCAGAGTAAGTAATTCGCTGCACTCTTCTTTGCTGAGCCCTTCAAGGGCATCATTACATGTAGTGATAATCATATTTTCAAGTGTATCATAGATAGAAAGAAGCTTATCAGTAGGGTACAGAAGCCATTGACGACTATCTTTCGTAGATTTTACTTTTCTTATAAAATCGTTTTTTTCCAATCGTTTTAAAGATTTAGCTACTGTTGTTTTATCTATTTTCAGCATATTGGAAAGCTTTTCCTGATTTATACCGGGATTTTCGTATATTCTTGTTAAAAATGCATGCTGACCTCTGCCTATATTATATTTTTTAAACTGAATATTTCGTATATATGATATGCATCGAGATATTGTAATAATTTCACGATTGATTTTTCTGGATATATTGTTGTCCATTAATTTCCCCCGGAATTGTTGTAATTTGGATGTCATTGCTCATTTGTTTCATTATACCAAATTAAATTTAAAATGGCAATATATTTGCTTTGCACTTCAAAAAATGGTTGACATTTCTACTAAATAAAATTATACTTTAATTTATGGTTGAATATTCGATTAATAATTATGTATTAATATACATATACTATTTAATATTTGCAAAATTAACTGTTAAAATGCATCAAAGGAAGTGGGTAACATGAATGACGATAATGTGACAAATGATGTGGGGCGTTGTATACCAAAATATATTGAGGAATTCGGTTATACAACTCCATATCGTGGCAACCATCGTGAATTAGACGTTGTTACGAAAAAAATAAATAAGAACTTCAGGTATGTCAAAACGGAAAATAAAGTATTATCCGATATACGTAAGGCAATCCAAAAATGCAATTTAAAGGACGGCATGACAATTTCTTTTCATCACCACCTGAGGAACGGCGACTATATAATCAATATGGTTATGAAGGCAATAGCTGAAATGGGAATAAAGAATATAACTATTGCACCATCCTCATTGCAGAAAATACATGAACCGTTGATAGAGTATATTAAAAACGGTGTGGTATCCGGAATACGTACAAGCGGTATGAGAGGTGCTTTGGCTAAGGAAATATCATACAACAATATATTAAAAAAACCTGTTATATTTCAGACACATGGCGGAAGAGCCAGGTCTATAGAATCAGGTGAAATAAAAATTGATGTAGCTTTTGTAGGCGCACCTGCATGCGATAAGATGGGCAATATGAGCGGCCGTACAGGAAAATCAGCCTTTGGTTCTATGGGTTATGCTATGGCTGATTCTGAACGTGCTGATAAAGTTGTTGCAATAACAGACAATTTAGTTGAATATCCGCTGAGAGATCCCAGCATAGATCAAACTTTTGTGGATTATGTGGTAGTGGTGGATGAAATAGGCGATGTAGACAAAATAGCAATGGGATCAACAAGAGTTACACAAAACCCTAAGGAACTTCTAATGGCCCAATATGCGGCAAACATTATAAATGAATCAGGCTATATGAAAGAAGGTTTTTCTTTTCAGGCAGGCAGCGGCGGTGCTTCCCTGGCTGTCATAAGATTTTTGAAAGAATATATGAAGGACAAAGGAATAAAAGGAGGAGCTATTTCCGGAGGAATAACCTCTGTTCTGGTAGAATTGCTGGAAGAAGGATATTTTGAGGCTCTATTAGATGCTCAAACATTTGATTCCAAAGCTGCAGATTCATTAAACAGGAACGAAAATCATATAGAGATGTCTGCATCCATGTATGCTAATCCATACAGCAAGGGATGCGTTGCTAATATGCTTGATGTAGCGGTGCTGTCGGCTACAGAGGTTGATGTTGATTTCAATGTTAACGTATTGACCGGCTCTGACGGAGTAATAATGGGAGCCCAAGGAGGGCATCCTGATATAGCAGACGGAGCAAAGCTCAGAATTATTACAGCCCCTCTTGTAAGGAAGAATTTTCCTATAGTAAGAGATAAGGTTACCACGGTTGTTACACCAGGGCAAGATATAGATGTTATAGTTACAGATAAAGGTATTTCAATAAATCCATTGAGGACAGATCTTATGGAGAAGCTTAAAAACACTAATTTGCCTTTAAAGGACATACATGAACTTAAAGAGGAAGCTGAAGCTGTAACAGGAAAACCGGCTATGCCTGAATATGGAGATGAAATAGTCGGAATAGTAGAGGCTCGAGATGGAAGCATAATGGACGTTGTAAGAAGAGTTATCAAGTAAAACAGTTTTTTAAAAATCCTATATAAATAAAAGTGTACAGCATTATTTAAATTTCTAATTAATAATCTGTATTAATATTATACAACAAGGAGAAAGATTATGGGAAAAGATAGGAAATTTAATTCCAAAAATATAAAAATACCACATACTTATGTAATAATTTTTTCACTTATTATAATTGCAGTATTACTGACTCACGTTCTACCTCCCGGTGAGTATGACAGGTATGAGAATAAAGAAGATGTTACTGTCATTGATCCGGGTTCATATCACAGCGTAGAAAATTCTCCCGCAGGATTTTTTGATGCTTTTGCAGCTGTACCTAAAGGAATGGAAGGCGCAGCATCCCTGATATTTTTTGTGTTTATAGTAGGCGGTTCATTTCAAATTATTACAGGAACCGGAGCTGTAGATACAGGGATTAATAAAATAGCTAAGTCTGTAAAAGGCAGAGAAAATTTACTGATTCCTATATTTGTGTTCATATTTTCTCTGGGAGGAGGATTTATGGGCATGTCCAATGAAAGCCTAATTTTTATACCTATTGGAATATCCTTAGCAAGAAAGCTGGGTTTTGACGCTCTTGTGGGAACTGCCATGATTGCTGTTGGAATGGCGGGAGGATTTGCAGCAGGAGTAATGAATCCTTTTAATGTAGGTATTGCTCAGTCCATAGCTGAATTACCGATGTTTTCCGGAGTAGCATACAGGGCAATTATTCATATTACATTTGTGGTTATTTTGAGCGTTTATTTGGTAAGGTATTCTAACAAAATTAAGAAAGACCCTTCGAAAAGCATTGTGTACGAACTTGAAGTTCAGGAGAAATCAAAAGAAAACACTGATGTGGTAATTGAAGCTGAATTGACTACAAGGCATATTCTTGTACTTTTAACAGTTCTTGTAGGGTTTATCTACATGATATACGGTGTATTTAAATATGAGTGGGGAACTGATATGATGGCTACGATTTTTCTTGCTATGGGTATAATCGGAGGGCTGTTGGGAGGCCTTAAACCCGGACAGGTTGCGAAGGAATTCATAGCCGGAGCAAAGTCGATGGTATTCGGAGCGCTGGTTATAGGACTTGCAAGAGGAATACTGGTAGTTCTTCAGAATGGATTGATATTGGATACAATAGTAAACGGAATGTCAATACTGCTGAGAAAATCTCCATCTCAATTTACTGTAGTTCTAATGTATATAATAAATATATTCCTGAACCTGGTAATTCCCTCCGGAAGCGGTCAGGCTGCGGCGACAATGCCGTTGATGATTCCGGTAGCTGACTTAACAGGAGTGACAAGGCAAATAGCTGTTCTTACGTTTGCATTAGGAGATGGAATAGGAAATTCAATTAATCCTACATCTTCGAATATGAATTCATATTTGTCACTTGCCAAAATAACATATCCCCAATGGATAAGATTTATAGGACCTGTTATAGGAATGTGGTTTATTGTAGGTGCTGTATTTATTGTAGCAGGTAATTTAATAGGATATGGACCGTTTTAATTCGGTAATTCGGAATATTATATTGGAGGTATTTTATGAAAACAGATTTATTCAATCATTTAGACAAAGTTAAAGAAGATATGTTTAAAACTGCAGACTATATTTTTGATAACCCGGAAACAGACTGTAAAGAATACAAGGCTATGGAAACTTTAACCGACTATTTGCAAAAAAACGGGTTCAAGGTAGAAAAAGGAATCGGCGGAATAGAGACTGCATTCAGGGCCGTTTATGAGAACGGCTCCGGAGGTCCGTCACTGGGATTGCTTTGTGAATATGACGCTCTTGAAAATATAGGCCATGCCTGCGGACATCATATGCAGGGACCTGCTATCTGCTATGCGGCTTCTGCATTCAAGGAAGTTTATAAAGATAAGCCGTATAAATTAGTTGTTTACGGTACTCCTGCAGAAGAAACCACAGGCGGGAAAATAATAATGATAGAAAACGGATGCTTCAAGGATATAGATGTGGCTCTTATGTTTCATGGCGGGCCTACAACTACGACTGATATTAAATGTATGGCATTATCACCGTTTAAGGTGATTTTTCATGGGAAAGGTGCACATGCCGCAATACAGCCTGAAAGCGGCAGAAGTGCATTGGATGCCTTGCTGCTGGTGTTTAACGGTATAGAATTTCTAAGGGAACATGTCAAGGAAGATACAAGGATGCATTATACAATTACAGATGCAGGAGGCCCGGATAATGTTGTTCCTTCGGAAGCAGTTGGAACTTTCTCTCTGAGATCATACAACCGTTCCTATCTTGACACTGTAGTGGAAAGATTTAAGAATATAATAAAAGGTGCGTCCTTAATGACAGAAACAACATATGAAATAATTCCCGAAAGGGAATTTGACAGCAAAATACCTGTTTTGAAATTAAATGACCTGCTTATGAAAAATGCCGAATTAGTTAATGCTCCTACAATAAGGCCACCCAGAGAAAAAACCGGATCCACAGATTTTGGAAATGTTATGTACAATGTTCCTGGTTCTTGCATAAGAGTGGCATTTGTTCCTGAAGGTACTTCACCTCACAGCAAGGAATATTTGGATGCAGGAAAAACTGAAGCTGCACACAAAGCCGCGCTGCTTGCATCCAAAATTTTGTCAGCTACGTGTTACGATTTAGTGTCAAATGAAAGTATATTAGAAGAAATAAAAGAAGAATTTTCTAAAAAGAAAAATGAAATGGAAAAGAATTACTGATATAAATTATGAATTTTAATTTTAATTTTTTTAAAAATGATGTTCTTTCAGAATAAAGCTGAATGCAGAATATGAAAGAAGATGTTTTTGGTGTATAAGCTGTTTATTTACAAGGAGATGTTTTAATTGAAAAGGCTAAGAAGAAGTATGCTGTTCTGCCCGGCAAACAATGAAAAGATGCTTAAAACTGCTCATTCAAGAGGGGCAGATTGTGTAATTTTCGATTTGGAGGATGCGGTTGCTTATTCTGAGAAGGAAGATGCACGAAAACTGTTGTGCAGAGCTTTGCAGACAATGGACTATGGAGACTGTGAGATATTTGTCAGAATAAATTCCTTAAATACAGGTTTTGGAGAAGATGATGTAAGAGAACTTGTCAAAAGCGGCGTTAAAAATATAAGACTGCCTATGTGTGAAAGCAAAGAAGATATTGTAGAATTGTCACAAATGCTTTCATATTTTGAAAAAATGAATAATATTTGTGAGGGTACAATAAAAATTCAGGGAGCAATAGAGACACCAAAAGGTGTTTTAAATGCCCTTGAGATTGCAGAATCCAATGAAAGGGTTGTTTCTATTTCATTCGGGACAGGTGATTATACCAATTGCCTTTGTGTCGACAGAACAAAAGACAAAGAACAATTCCTGTATGCCAGAAGTCATATAGCCATATGTGCCAACATTGCCGGAATAGACTCTGCAGATACCGTGTTTTTTGATATAAAGGATAAAGATGCTTTTAAAGATGAAACAAAGCATGCTAAATTGTTAGGTTTTACAGGAAAATCATGTATACATCCATCTCAGATCTCTATTGTGCATCAAGTTTTTACTCCTGACAGCAAATCTGTCGAAAAATCATTAAAAATAATGAACGAATCAAAAAAAGCCGCAGAAAAAGGAATTGGAGTTATAGTGATAGATGGAAAAATGGTCGATGAACCGGTTATAAGAAAAGCAGAAAAAATTTTGAAACTTGCTTCAGCTGCGGGAATGACAAATTATTAATATTTTGTAATAAATGCGCTTGCTGCGTAAATTGCAGTGATACGACTATTGACAGTCCGGTATTGCTGTGATACTATTTATTATCAGAGGGGAGCCTGATGAGTTAGGCTGAGATAAAACCGTTATATGTTTTGACCCTAAAGCATGCATGCTTTGCACCTGATCCAGATAATACTGGCGTAGGGAGAATGTATACAGTTAATATACAAGCCTCTCCCATTACCGGAGAGGCTTTTTGTATGCCCTAACCCCATTTTTTCGACCGTTATGGAGAAAAAATGGCGGTAGGTCAACCGCAACAAATTCCCAATGTATGCGATCAGTAGGGAGCAAAATACATTGGTGAACGAGACTGCGAAGATACAATTATAAGGGAGGAATCTTAAATGAAAGCAAGTGTGGCTATTCAAGTTTTACCAAATGTAAGTTCAAATGAAGAAGTAGTTCGTATAGTTGACGAGGTAATTGCTTATATTAAGAGTACAGGTCTTAAATATTATGTAGGACCTTGTGAAACAGCAATTGAAGGAGACTATGACAAGCTGATGGAAATTGTGAAGAATTGTCAATTGGTAGCTGTAAAAGCAGGTGCCCCGTCAGTGTCTTCATATGTTAAGATAAGTTTCAGCCCGGATGGCGGTGTGTTGACTATTGATCAAAAAGTTACAAAATATCACAAATAAAATTTCACCTGCATTAGCAATAATTGCGATTTTATGCCTGTGGCAGATACTATCTTTCACAGGTGTTGTTCCGAAATTTATGCTGCCGTCACCTGTTGATGTAGTGACGGCATTTATAGACGATTTTCCATTGCTGATGGAGCATGCGGAAACAACCTTGGCTGAGTCATTTTTAGGTCTTATTATAGGAACTGTGCTTGGATTTGTAATAGCTGTAATTATGGATTGCTTTCCTATTGTGTACAAGTCCATATATCCTATTCTAATATTGACTCAGACAGTGCCGACAGTTGCTATTGCGCCTCTGCTTGTACTTTGGATGGGGTACGGAATACTACCCAAAATAACACTTATTGTAATCACAACATTTTTTCCTATAGCCATAGGATTATTGGACGGATTTAATGCCGCCGATCCTGATGCTTTAAATTTGTTGAAGGCAATGGGTGCCAACAGAGCTCAGTGTTTTATTCACATTAAATTTCCAAGCTCCTTGAGCCATTTTTTTTCCGGACTTAGGATATCGGTATCCTATTCTGTTGTAGGTGCCGTTATTTCTGAATGGCTCGGAGGGTTTAAAGGGCTTGGAGTGTATATGACAAGAGTAAGAAAGTCATATTCATTTGACAAAATGTTTGCCGTAATATTTTTCATCTCCTTCATAAGTCTTGTGCTGATGTTTGGAGTTACATTGCTGAAGAGAGCTTCGATGCCTTGGGACAGAATAAAAGAAGATTCAAAATTCAAATAATATTAATTTAATAGTGGAAGGGATAAAAATGAAAAGGAAATTAAATGTAATAATTGCTGTAGTAATGATGCTGGCGATAGCATTGACGGCATGTACAAGTCAGTCTGAAGAGGCAAAAAATGACGAAAAAAATGGACAGGAGAAAATCCGTATAGTACTTGACTGGACACCTAATACCAATCATACTGGAATATACGTGGCCCAGGAGAAAGGGTATTTTGCAGAACAGGGAATCGATGTGGAAATAATCCAGCCGCCGGAAGACGGAGCTGAAATGCTTGTTGGCGGCGGAGGTGCTGAATTTGGAATTAGTTTTCAGGACTATTTAGCTCCATATTTCGCCTCTGAAAATCCGTTGCCTGTAACAGCTGTGGCAGCGTTAATTCAGCACAATACTTCGGGTATCATTTCTTTAAAGGAAAAAGAAATAGATACTCCGGCAAAGATGGAAGGTCATTCTTATGCGACTTGGAACCTTCCGACCGAGCAGGCAATCATAAAAAAGGTTGTGGAAGATGACGGTGGAAAATTTGAAGATATAGAAATGATACCAAGTACTGTCACTGATGTTGTAACGGCTCTTCAAACAAATGTGGATTCTGTATGGATATACTATGCCTGGGACGGAATTGCAACTAAAGTTAAAGGGTTGGAAACTAATTTCCTTAAGTTCGCCGATTATGGAAAAGAACTTGATTTTTACAGTCCTGTTATTATAGTTAACAATGATTTTGCAAAGAACAACCCTGAAACAGTAAAAAAAACATTGAAAGCGGTACAAAAAGGATATGAATTTGCAATTGAAAATCCTGATGCTGCTGCAGAAATCTTATCAGATGCCGCACTGGAACTTGATCCCGAGATAGTAAAAGAAAGCCAGTCTTGGCTTAAAGATCAATATAAAGCTGAAGTAGGAAAATGGGGACACATAGATCAGGCAAGATGGGACGAATTTTATCAATGGCTGTTTGAAAGCGGGCTTGTAGATATAGAAATTCCTGAAGGGTCAGGATTTACAAATGAATATCTTCCTGAATAATAACTAATAATAATTTCGAACGCCTCAGCCTTGGAGGAATATTAAATGTATAAACTGACTGCAAATAATATAACTGTAAGTTATGAATCTAAAAACATTATTGAAGATGTTTCAATAGAATTGAATAAAGGAGAAATAGCATGTCTTTTGGGCGTAAGCGGTGTTGGCAAGACCACGCTGTTTAATGTTATATCAGGTTTAATTAAGCCTGAGAAGGGTACAGTGGAATTAGACGGAAAAGACATTACCGGCAAAGCCGGTAATGTAAGTTATATGCTCCAAAAAGACCTTTTGCTGCCCTATAAAACAATAATTGACAATGTGTCGCTTCCTCTAGTGATCAAAGGAGAAAAAAAATCAAGGGCAAGAGAAGTTGCATCAGTATATTTTGAGGAGTTCGGTTTGGAAGGAACGCAGAAAAAATATCCAAGTCAATTGTCAGGAGGAATGAGGCAGAGGGCTGCTCTTCTAAGAACTTATCTGTTTTCAGACCAGGTGGCGTTGCTTGATGAGCCTTTCAGTGCTTTGGACAGCATAACAAAAAGCAGCATGCACCGTTGGTATTTGCAGGTAATGGATCAGATAAAGCTGTCCTCACTTTTGATTACTCACGATATAGATGAAGCGTTGGTTTTGGCAGACAGAATTTATATTATGGCAGGAAAACCTGGCAGAATCACTGAAGAAATGTGTATAGAAGAACCAATGCCAAGAAATAAGGATTTTAACGTTAGCAACAGGTTTTTAGAATATAAAAAGAAAATACTGAATGTACTTAAATAAACGGACAGTAATTTACAATGATTTATTTGTGAAAATAAGCAGGCATAAAAATCAGCTGAAAGCTGTCATATGCCTGTTTTTTTATTTCCTGAAGACTATCTTACCAAACGGGAATAGAGGAAACCTTTGTATCTTCTTCAATAACTTTTTTTGTTTCGTCTGTTTGATATATTTCCACAATACGTTTGTAAACTTCATTATCCTTGTCCTCGGTGCGGACAGCAATCACGTTTATATAGGGGTTTTCTCCCGGCTTGGCTTCTTCCAGTATAATGGCGTCTTTTGTGGGAATAATTCCTGCATCGGCAGCTACTCCTGAGTTGATTGCTGCCAAAGGGGCTTCTTCAAGGGATGCCGGTATGTTTGTGGCTGAAAGTTCTACGATATTAAAATTCCTTGGGTTCTCTATGTCTTTTAAAGCAGGGGACAGGTTATCGTCCGTATTTACAGTTATAAGTCCGGCAGATTGAAGTAATAAAAGAGAACGTCCTCCATTTGTAACGTCGTCCGGAATTACAATGGTGTCACCGTTTTTTAATTCATCAATATTGCTTATTTTTTTGGAATAAAGTCCAAGAGGTGCAAAAACAGTTTCACCGATAACTGAAATATCATATCCGTGCTGCTCAATTTCCGTATTCAGATAAAGATAGTGCTGGAATGCATCCATTTCAATTTCTCCAGCGTCCAAAGCAGCATTAGGAATAGGGTATGAGTCAAAAGGAATAAGTTCTATATCGATATTCTCTTTTGCGGCTTCTTCCTTAACATGGTTCCATACTTTAGAATCACTTTCAGTCAGCCCTACGCGCACCTTGGTTGTACCGTTCACATTTGAGTCACCTGATTGAGCCGGCGTGCCGGTTTCTGATGTACATCCTGCCAACAGCAGGGAAAATATTAATGTTAAAATTATTTTTTTCATATTGTCCTCCTCTTATATTATAATGGAATTTGCAAGAAAATTATATATAACGAGGATAGCAGCCTTGCAGTCTGCTGTTCCTTTTATTTAGTGTGAAGTCTTTTTTATAACCAGGTTGCCTATAAATTGAATTATTGAAACTATAATTAATATTACTACAACTGAAACATAAGTTATGTCTTGATAAAATCTGTTATGGCCATACCTGATTACAAAGGAACCCAGACCCCCTCCGCCGACGGCACCGCCCATAGCGGTCAATCCCAGCAGACTGATACAGGTTATAGTCGTTGAACGTGCAAGAGCAGGTATGCTTTCTTTAAGGTATACCCTGAAAATTATTCCTAAAGGAGATATCCCCATGGATTGTGCAGCCTCTATAAGGCCGTTATCAACATCCGAAAGAGCCATGTCGACCTGTCTTATAAAGAAAGGGGTACATCCCATAACAAGAGGGAAAATAGCTCCTTTTACACCGATAAATGTTCCTACTAACTTTTTTGTAACAGGAATTAAAGCGGTAATCAAAATAACAAAAGGTATTGAACGGAATAAGTTAACAAATTTGTCAACTATCTGGTAAACAAGATTATTTTCCATTATGTTACCTTTTCTTGTAACAACCATCAATGTCCCCAGAATCAGCCCGGCAATAAACGAATAAATTCCGGATAAAAAAATCATTTGCAGTGTTTCATATATACTTTTAATAAATTCGTCAGAATAGTCAAGTAAATTCGGCGTGTATGTTTCTAATATTTCAAGCACTTTTAATCACCTCAACGTTAATGTCAATGTCTTTAAGGTGCTGAATAACAGACTTCTGTGATTCTTCAGCACCGCTTAATATTACAACTAAAGATCCTAAGACAGTTTCTGATATTACTTCAACATTTGCAAAAATAATACTTGCACTTACATCATGTTTTCTTGAAATGTTGGAAATTATAGGCTCCTTTGTGTTTGAACCATGAAAATCAAATCTGCATATTCGCTGTCCTTTTTCAAGGTTGACTATTGATGAATTATCTTTAATCAATTCATCAATACGGGAAAAGTTTGAAGTAGTATTTATAAAATCCTTCGTTATTTGGGCCTGAGGGTTTTTAAAAATTGAAATAACATCATTTACTTCTACAATCCGGCCGCTTTTCATTACAGCCACTCTGTTGCATATTTCTTTGATAACACTCATTTCATGAGTAACTATTACTATTGTTATGCCTAATTTTTTATTTAAATCCTTTAACAGCTTCAATATAGATTGGGTGGTTTGAGGATCCAATGCGGAGGTTGCTTCGTCGCACAGTAAAATTCCGGGATCATTAGCCAAAGATCTTGCTATGGCAACTCTTTGCTTTTGCCCGCCGGACAGCTGAGAAGGATAAGCTTTAGCTTTATCAGAAATACCTACCAGTTTTAAGAGTGAAGCGACTTTTTTATTTATTTCATCATTGTTTATTCCCTTATATCTTAGCGGGAATGCTACATTTTCAAAAATCGTCCTAGAGGCAAAAAGGTTAAATTGCTGAAAAATCATTCCTATTTTTTGACGGTACTTCCGTAAATTTTTTTCGTCCAATTCAGTAAGATCCACTCCATTAATAATTACTTTTCCCTTGCTTGGGCACTCCAGCAAATTAATACATCTGACCAGTGTGCTTTTTCCGGCTCCGCTATACCCTATTACCCCGAATATCTCCGATTCTTCAATATTCAGGTTAATATCCCGGACAGCATCTACGGTACCGCTGCCTGAAGTAAAGGTTTTAGATACATCAATCAATTGAATCATTTGCTTTCTCCCTAATTGTCCTGATTTTTTACATTTTCCCGGTGCTGTTCTTTTATTTTTTCCAAAAGATCCGGATCTAAAATCAAATCTAAAGCAGTATTGGACAGAACTTTAGCTCCCAAACCTATTGATTTTAATCCTAATTCACTTTTAGCGGCTTCTCTGAATTCAATACTGTGATCAGCAACATATGTGTCGGAAATTTTAATAGACGGCTGAATTGTGGGGATAACCTGGCTTACATTGCCTACATCCGAGGAGCCCATGCTTTGGTCTGAAGTCTCGGCTGTAATAAATTCACCATATTTGTTTAAATTTTTTTCGTAAACCTTATCAAATAAAGGTGTTTGAACAACATTATCAACTCTGTTCTGAAACAGACCGAATTTATAGCTTGCACCTGTTTGAAGTGCCGCTCCTTTTACTATATTTTCAAATTTACTGTACAGGCTGTCAAGAGTTGGCCTTGTTTTGGCTCTAAGGTAAAATCTAGCACTTGCATAATCAGGAACTACATTTGCAGCTGCACCTCCATTTGTAATTACTCCGTGGATTCTTACATCGTCTGTTAAGTGTTGTCTTAGTGCGTTGCTTGCATTGTAAACTTGTATAACTGCGTCCAATGCATTGATTCCCTTTTCAGGAGCTGCTGCAGCGTGAGAGGATTTTCCATAGAATTCTATATCAACAGGATCGTTGGCCAAGTAGGCTTTAGTCATTCTGTGTTCATAGCCGGGATGTACCCCTAATGCAAAATCTACATCATCGAAAAAGCCTTTTTTAACAAAACTTCCTTTAGCGCTTCCATTCTCTCCTCCTTCTTCTCCCGGAGTTCCATAAACTCTGATTTCTCCTCCTGTTTCTTCAATTACTTCCTTTAATGCAACAGCTGCTAAAGAAGAAGTGGCGCCGAAAAGGTTGTGGCCGCATGCATGGCCTATTCCCGGAAGTGCGTCATATTCTGCATAAAATACAACTGTAGGCCCGTCTTTTGAACTTTTATATCTTGCATCAAAGCCTGTAGGATGTCCTGCTACATTTAAATTTACTTCAAATCCTTCTTTAATTAGTTGATCGGACAGTGTTTTACTGGCAAAAAATTCATGGTTGCTGACTTCGGGTTTATTGTGAATATCTAAAGCTATTTTTTGATATTCAGATAATTTTTTTGAAACTGTTTCATCGATTGATTTTCTAATATTTGACATATAAGTCCTCCTTATGATAATAAAAATGGCAAAAATGGTTAAAAAGACCTACTTTCTAAATAAGAAAGTAGGTCTTTTTTACTTTCTTATCTCTCAAACCTATTGGTTTGCAGGAATTGGCACCTTGAATAAAAATATAAAATATTCAGGTTGCCGGGCTTCATTGGACCAGTTCCTCCACCGCTCTTGATAAGAATCAATTTTTATTTTATTATATATGTGTACTTTACACGTTTCTACCAGTATAAATGCTTAACAATCCACTGTCAAGAGTTTTTTTGACATTTAAGTGAAAGTAATTTTTGCAAAATAAGCTGTAAAAGAAGGGTTATCATTGTTTGACGGCTGAAAAATAAACAGCTGGTAAAATTTACACCTTGGGCACATATTATTTTTCTGTTAAAAAATCGGTTCATGTGTTATTATAAGTACGAAGTACGTAATAACACAGCAAAAATCAGTAAATATGAGTAAATGTTATAGAGGAGAAAAACATGGATAGTACATATAAAATTATAACCGATGCTACATCCGACCTGTGTGTTGAGTTGTATGAACCCAGCAGCATTGAGGTTATACCTATGCCGGTTACATTGGACGGCCATGAATTTAATCACTATGCAGATTACAGGGAAATGCCCTTGAAGGATTTTTATAATGCTTTGAGAGACGGAAAAACTTCAAGTACTGCTCAAATAAATACATACACTTACACAAAATTTTTTGAGCCATATTTAAAGGACGGACTGGACATTATTTATCTTTGTTTTTCATCTGCCCTCAGCAGTACGATTCAGTCTGCGGGAATTGCAATTGAAGAATTAAAACTCAAATATCCTGACAGAAAAATCATTTGTATTGATACGCTTTGTGCCTCTACAGGATTAGGGTATCTTGTATATCACGCACTGCAGAAGCAAATTCAGGGGTATTCACTTGAGCGTTTGACAGAATGGGTTGAAAGTAAAAAGCTTCATGTATGTCACTGGTTTACTGTTGAAGATTTGAACCACCTTTATAGAGGAGGGAGGCTGTCAAAGACCGCGGCTGTTGCAGGGACTATGTTTAAGATAAAGCCCATATTGATTGTGGACAAGAGCGGAAGCCTCATTGTGGTAGATAAAGTACGGGGTTCAAACAAAGCACGCCATACTATGATAAATCATATGAAAGAATCAGGTATAAACCTTGAAGATCATACAATTTTTATAGGTCATGGAGATGACCTTGATTCTGCTGAAAAGTTAAAGGAAATGGTGCAAAGTGAAGTTAAAGTTAAGAATATTTTTATAATGCCCATAGGGCCGGTTGTGGGAACACATACAGGGCCGGGAATGCTTTCAATATTCTTTTTCGGGAATGAGCGGTAATGTACCGGAAGTATTATGAATATTGAATACATAGATTACATTTTTTCCATTGGTTTTATTATATTTTTAGGTGTGTATTTTTACCTGCAAAATAATTGGGTGGAGCTTGAGCATATAACTATAAAAATAAATAATCTGCCTGAAGGACTGCACGGGCTGAAGATTGCACATATATCCGATTTGCATATTCCAAACAATGCTTCGGATATTGATTCACTTGCAAAATTAGTTAAAAATGAATCTCCGGACATAATCGTTATGACTGGAGATTTAATATACAAGCATAAAACCATAAGAGAAAAAGAATTGGGCAGGTTTTGCCGTCGTATGTCGGATATAGCAAGAACATATGCAGTTACCGGAAATCATGAAGCCTGGAACGATACCGAGAAATGGTATGAAATTTTGGATTCAAACAATGTGAAGGTAATTGACAACAGTTTTGATGTTTATGAAAAAAATGGTTCATCAGTTATATTTATGGGACTTAAAGAAGGTTTTAAATATCATGATATTTTTTGGAAGTCTGTAATTGAAGAAAATGTGCCTAAGATATTATTATCTCACCGGCCTGAATTATTTCAGGATTATTGTTCGGGCTTGAACTCAGTGAAACCCGATATAGTATTTTGCGGCCATGCCCATGGCGGGCAATTCAGAGTACCCTTTATAAATAAAGGGGTTTACTCACCTGAGCAGGGGATATTTCCTAAATATACATCAGGCCTGTACAAATCACATAATAAAACATACATGGTGGTAAGCAGGGGGCTGGGAAACAGTGCGTTTAGATTAAGGATAAATAACAGAGTTCATATACCTGTTGTTACACTCTGGTTGTAACCCTTTATCCAATTTTAACATAACATATAACAGAAATTTAAAAATTGGAGGTTATCATGAATTATTTTCAATATCCAAATTATTATCCTTATGGCTATAACGATATGTTCAGGTATTGCAGCAGCAATATGCAGTATAAAAGAGCTGTCGCTCAAATAACAGGAGGACCGTTAGCGCCTGATATCAGAGGCACTGCAGTATTTACAGATGTACCGGGCGGAACGGAAGTTTCGGTAGAAATAAACGGATTGCCGCCATACAAGCCGGCAACAGGCGGGAATCCACCTATAGGGCCCTTTGGTTTCCATCTTCATGAAAACGGCAGTTGTGCTGTAGGCAGTTCTGAAGATCCATTTACATCCGCCGGAGAACATTGGAATCCTAATAATCAGCCCCATGGAAACCATCCTGGGGATTTTCCGGTTATATTTTCTAATAATGGTTATGCAAGAATCACTTTTTTTACAAATGAATTTAAAGTTCCTCAGATTGTGGGCAAGACTATAATCATACATGAAAATCCGGATGATTATAGGACGCAGCCGTCAGGCGCATCGGGCAAGAGACTTGCCTGTGGCGTGATACAGGGATTAATGCAATAAAGCTATAAGGCCTTACCTGGTTCAGAATTGAAAGGTAAGGCCTATTTCGTTAAATACCGAAACCTTATACACCTTCTCCGTTAAATTCAGGTATAAAACTTTCTGATTGAGTTTCTCCTTCTTGTATAAATCCGTTTTCAACGCCGATATTTAAAGCATAATCAATAAGCCTGTCATATTCGTCCTGAGAAACTCTCCGGTTAATTTCAGGATACTTGGCAACATGTTCCAAGGGAGTGTACTGATTCATTATACTTATATAAATTTTATTACCAAATGTGTCATGAAGATATTTAATTATGTTTTTTGAATCATCTAAAAAGCCTGGCAGCATCATGTGCCTGACTATGACACCTTTTGTCATTATGCCGTCAGCGTTAAATTCAAATTTCCCCGTCTGTGCTGTCATTTCTGCTATGGCAGCCGATGCGTAAGAAAAATAATCTGAACAATTGGAATATTTTTTTGCGATGTTTTCATTCATGTATTTTAAGTCAGGCAGATAAATATCAACAATTCCATTCAGCATTTTTAGTGTTTCAGCTTTTTCGTATCCTCCCGTATTGTAAACAATGGGAATATTAAGACCTTTGTTTCTGCTTATAGAAACAGCTTCGATAATTTGAGGAATGTAATGGCCGGGAGTTACTAAATTAATATTATTTGCTTTTTTCTCCTGAAGTTCCATGAATATTTCTGCAAGCCTTTCTGCCGTAATAATTTTACCTGACAATTCTTCTGATATATTATGGTTTTGGCAGTAAACACAGCGTAAAGAGCATCCGCTGAAAAAAACCGTACCTGAACCTTTTGTTCCAGAAATACAGGGCTCTTCCCACATGTGAAGGACAGCCCTTGCAACTGCCGGCTCTGCGCTTTCTCTGCAATATCCTTTTTGACCGGATAATCTGTCAACATGGCAATTCCTTGGGCACAATGTGCAGTTGCTTAATAGATTATAGTATTTTGAAAATTTACTGTTCATAATAATTCCTTTTTAGATTCGTGCTTTTATTATAATTATATCATTTAATATTGATTTAACCAGCAGGATTTTACACTTTATTATATTACAAACATATTATAATATATATTTATATTATGGATGTGAGCATATGGTTAATAATTTTTTAGACAGTGAAACATATAAAAACTTACAGAATGCTTTTAACCTTGAATCGATTGAAAGTACCAAGTATAGGATAAATGCAATAAGTGCAAGAAGAGACGGCTATATACAGATTGGAGATTTATTTGATTTAACGGCAAGGCATGAACAGGAACATGCTGATATATGGATGAAATTCATGCTTCAGGGCAATGTACCTTCAACTTTGGAAAATTTACAGGCTGCAGTTGAAACTGAGAGATACGAGGGAAATGATTTGTATATGCAATATGCTGAAACAGCTCTCTCCGAAGGTTATACGGACATAGCCAATATGTTTGAAGGAATAGCTGTTATAGAAAGGCATCAGCAGTTCAGATTCAATCAATTAGCTGCAAATATACAAAACAATCAGGTGTTCTGCAAAACAAGGAGTACGGTGTGGATTTGCATAATTTGCGGTAACCTGGCGTGGAGTGATTGTGCTCCCGAAATATGCCCGGTCTGCAAATATCCTCAAGGATATTATCAAATTAACTGCGAAAATTTTTAAAAAAATTTTTTGAATAAAACTCTAGATTTTTAACTGAAAGGAGAAAAACTGTTCGATATAGACTCAGAGAACGTTAAATTTGTAGATGCCGGTTCATCAGACAAATTTAACGTGTTTTCTGAGTTTTTTTATTGAAAATTCGAAGATGTATGATATTATATATAGTAAGTTAATGCATTATATGAATGGTGAAAATAATTGGCGCAGTCTGATTTTGCCGGATTTGTAGTCATTATGGGAAAATTGGTTAAGGGTGTGATAAGACTTGAATTTTGTACCAAGATTTTTAAAAGGACTGGCAATTGGTGCCGCAGCCATTGCACCGGGTGTAAGCGGAGGAGCTTTGGCCGTAATTTTCGGCCTGTATGATAAAATGACAAATTTTATTGCTCATTTAAATAAAAATTTCAAGGAAAATTTAATATTTTTTATACCTATAGGAATAGGGTGTGCAGTGGGAATACTGATGTTCAGCAGGATAATTGAATTTTTGTTTTTAAACTACGAGATAGAAGTGAGATATGCATTTGTAGGTCTTATGCTGGGTACTATGCCAACTGTGGTAAATGAAGCAAATAAAAAAGGATTCAAGCAAAAATATTTGCTGCCGTTTATTATTACTTTTGTTCTGACTGTTATTGTTATATTCCTTGAAGGTAATTCGGTCAGCATGATTAAAGAAACAGCAGCCAATCCGGTTCATGTTATTTTTTATGGGATAGTATTAGGATTCGGAACTATAGTACCGGGCATCAGTGCATCAGTTTTATTGATGTACCTTGGCGTATATGAATTGGTCATAGGTGCCATATCAAATTTGCAGATTGTATTAATCTTTTATCTTGGGATAGGATTTATTTTGAGCGTTCTATTATTTGCAAAATTAATATCCCTGCTTTTTGAAAAAGCATATGGCTATACATATTATACCATATTAGGACTTGTTTTAGGTTCGATTATTTCAATATTTCCGGGATTTAAAATTTCATCCTATTATTTAATGAACTCACTGCTCTTGATTTTATGTTGTATTTTCACCTGTTCGCTAAGCAGGTTTTCTAAGAGCAGGTAGTTAGATAGTTTACTATGTTTTACAAATATCGATGTTCCGGTTAATTTAATATTAAATTGATTTTGGGGGAAAATATTATAGACAGTTATATGGAGTTTTTATGCGAAGAATTAAAAATATTTTTTTTAGCAGAATAACATTTGTTGTTCTTTTAGTAGTGATCCAGCTGCTGGCGTTGTTAACGGCAATCTGGAAATTCAGTAAGTATTTTGTCATATTTGATTTTATATTTACTTTTATAAGTATTTTGGCTGTAGTATATATCCTGAACAGCAGAACTGATCCTACATATAAGCTTGGATGGATAATTCTTATAATGCTTTTTCCTATATTTGGAGGGTTTCTTTATCTTATGGCAGGCGGAGCCGGATTAAGTGGAAAAATGAAGAAAGATATGTCTCAAATTATGGATAAAATGACAGAATATTTATTTCAGGATCAGAGGACATCTTCACTTTTACGTAATGAAAACATCGTTGCCTACAATCAGGGAAAATATATTGAAAAATATTCCTATTGCCCTGTTTACGACAATTCCTCTACAAATTTTTTTCCTTCCGGAGAAATTTTTTTTCAAAAATTAGTTAAAGAATTAAAAAGTGCGGAAAAATTTATATTTATTGAATTCTTTATAATAGAAGAAGGCGTGATGTGGAATACCATACTTGATATTTTAAAGGATAAGGTGGAAAAAGGCGTAGACGTACGAGTTATTTACGACGATATAGGCTGCATGTCCAAGCTTCCTAACGGGTACAATAAAAAACTTGAGAAAGCCGGCGTTAAATGTTGTGTTTTCAATCCATTCAGGCTGGGTATATCTCTTCGTCTCAATAACAGGGATCATAGAAAAATAATAGTTATTGACGGCAAAACAGCTTATACCGGAGGAATTAACCTGGCGGACGAATATATTAACCGCCGCAAAAGATTCGGGTACTGGAGAGACAACGCCATTGAAATAAAAGGTGCGGCTGTATGGAGTTTTACAGTAATGTTTTTGTCTATGTGGGCTTTTCTAAGAAAGACAAACGAAGATTACAGTATATTTGCCTCACCTGCTTTAGACAATAATGAAAAAAGCCAGGGTTATGTGCAGCCGTTCCATGACAGTCCTTTAGATGATGAGCATGTAAGTGAAACAGTTTATTTGAATTTAATAAACCAGGCAGAAAAATATATTTACATTGAAACACCATATCTCATTGCAGATCATAAAATGATGACGGCATTGTGTATTGCTGCTAAACGAGGAGTGGATGTAAAAATTCTAACTCCAGGGATACCTGATAAAAAGGTTGCTTATGCCATAACACAGTCAAGCTATGAGGAGCTTTTGGAGGCAGGTGTTTCGATGTATCAGTACACTCCCGGTTTTAACCATGGAAAGACATTTGTTGTTGATGATAATTATGCGGTTGTAGGTACAATCAATCTTGACTACAGGAGTTTGTACCTTCATTTTGAATGTGGTGTGTGGATGTACAATACAAAAAGCGTTGAACAAGTTAAACGCAGTACAATTAAGGCGCTGAAATCCAGCAAGGAAATTACATTGGAATATGTGAAGAATACATCAGCTCTAAGGAAAATTCTGAGAACTATCCTTAAGTCTCTGGCACCGGTACTGTAACGAATGAACATCCTTCCTTAATCAGCATATTAAACAAAAAGGACATAAGAGAAAAAAGGGGAAAAAAAAGAGAAAAAAGATGAAGAAAAATTTAAAGTTTTATTTGACATTATTTTGGTCAACATTTTCATTAAGTGCTTTTACCGTAGGAGGAGGATATGTGATTGTTCCTCTTATGAGAAAAAAGTTTGTTGAAGAGCTTGAGTGGATAGATGAGGAAGAAATGCTTAATCTTGTTGCAATATCCCAGTCAGCTCCCGGACCTATTGCAGTTAATGCTGCAATAATGGTGGGATACAGGATTGCAGGAGTTCCAGGGGTTTTTGTCAGTATTTTCGGAACAGTTCTTCCTCCGCTTATAATTATTACGGTTATTGCACAGTTTTATGCTGCATTTAAAGAAAACAGGATTGTTAATGCTCTTCTTTTAGGCATGAGAGCAGGAGTTGCAGCAGTAATAATAGATGTAATAATCGAAATGGCCGGCAAAATTCTGAAAACCAAAGACAAAATATCTATTATGATTATGATAATCGCTTTGGCGGCAGATATAATTTTTGATGTGAATGCGGCATTGATAATAATATTAAGCGGAGTTTTCGGAGCTTTATATTATAATGTTTTTAAAAAGGGGACAGGTCATGATTTTGATTGAATTATTTTGGAGTTTTTTTCAGATAGGATTGTTTAGCATAGGAGGCGGATATGCGGCTCTGCCATTAATTCAGCGCCAGGTTCTGGAAGTCCATAACTGGCTTACAATGGAAGAATTTACGGATGTTCTCACTATTTCTCAGATGACGCCCGGACCTATCTCATTAAATGCGTCTACATTTGTGGGAACCAAGGTTGCCGGACACATAGGTTCAATAGTGGCAACAATAGGCTGTATAACACCATCGTGCATTATAGTGCTGATTTTAGCATATTTTTATTTTAAATATAAGAACCTTTCTTCTATCCAAGGGATATTAAAGGGGCTTAGACCTGCGGTAGTATCTCTTATAGCTTCGGCAGGGCTGTCAATTTTATTGTTGGCAGTTTTTAAATCAGAGGATGTAACAATATGGAATATGAAATCAAGCGACATAAATTATATATCAATAACCATGTTGGCGGTGGCAGTGTTTGTTCTGAGAAAATATAATGCTGATCCGATTAAAGTTATGATTGCAACAGGAATTGCAGGGGTATTTGTTTACGGTGTGCTGTAGTATGATAATTGAATATATATACGAAAAACGATAAAATACGTTAAGGAGTTTTATATGAATAATAAATTTACGCATTTGCACGTACATACTGAGTACAGCCTTCTTGACGGTGCCTGCAGAATCAATGAATTAATTAACAAAGCAAAGGAACTTAAAATGACTTCGCTGGCAATAACGGACCACGGAGCCATGTACGGAGTTGTAGAATTTTTCAAGCAGGCAAAAAAAGCAGGTATTAAACCCATATTAGGATTTGAAGCCTATATTTCACTTCGCAGGATGACTGATAAAGAGCCTCAGAAGGACAAAGGCCAGTATCATCTTGTTCTTTTAGCAGAGAATTATGAAGGCTGGAAGAATATAATAAAACTTTGTTCAATAGGTTTCGTTGAAGGCTACTATTACAAGCCCAGGATTGATCACGAAACATTGAGAAAATATTCCCGGGGTGTAATAGCTCTCAGTGCGTGCCTTGCAGGAGAAGTCCAGTCATATCTTCTTGACAACAATTACGATAAAGCAAAAAAGACTGCATTAATGTATAAAGATATATTCGGTGAAAATAATTTCTTTTTGGAAATGCAGGATCAGGGTATTAAAGAACAGCAGGATGTCAACAAAGCTCTCGTTAAAATGAGCCAGGAAACAAGGATTAAGCTTGTTGCTACCAATGATGTTCATTACATAAATAAAGAAGACGCATATTTTCACGATGTACTTCTTTGCATACAAATGCAGAAAACAATAACAGACAAAGATAGGATGAGATTTCCCACAGATGAATTCTATCTTAAATCCTATGATGAAATGAAAAAATTGTTTCCTGAAGAAGTATTGAAAAATACAGCCGATATTGCAGAACGCTGCAACGTAGAGCTGGATTTTGACACTGTTCACCTTCCTGAATTCAAAGTTCCGGAAGGATATACAAAGATAGAATATTTCAGGGAAATATGCCAGAAGGGATTACAAGACAGATATAAGAATATAACAGACGAGATACAAAACAGGTTAAATTATGAAATAGGTGTCATTGAACAGATGGGATATATGGATTATTTTCTTATAGTTTGGGATTTTATAAAATACGCCAAAGACAATAAAATAATGGTAGGTCCCGGCAGAGGTTCTGCAGCCGGAAGCCTGGTGGCTTACTCCATGAAAATAACCAATATAGACCCAATTAAGCATAATCTTATTTTTGAAAGATTTTTAAATCCGGAGCGGGTGAGTATGCCTGATATTGATGTGGATTTTTGCTATAAAAGACGCGAAGAAGTTATAGAATATGTTAAGCAGAAATACGGCAGAAAAAGAGTCGCACAGATTATAACCTTTGGTACCATGGCTGCAAGGGGATCCATAAGAGATGTGGGAAGGGCTTTGAACATGCCTTACGGCAGAGTTGATTTTATTGCCAAAAAGATTCCCATAAGTTTGGGGATGACCATATCAAAGGCGCTGGAAATCAATAAGGATCTAAAAGATTTGTACGAAAATGACTATGAGGTTAAAAAGCTTATTGATTTGGCCCGAAATGCAGAAGGCCTTCCTCGTCATGCTTCCACTCACGCGGCCGGTGTCTTGATTTCCAAGGAGGATGTAACGGAGTACGTTCCTCTTTCAAGAAATAAGGACGTTATTACAACACAGTTTAACATGATTGAGTTAGAAGAGCTTGGACTTCTAAAAATGGATTTTTTAGGGCTCAGGACACTTACGGTAATTCGCGATGCTATTGATCTTATTGAAAAATCACACAATGTAAAGGTAGACTTCAGCAATTGTAAATATAATGATGATAAAGTCTATAAGATGTTTGCAAATGGCGAAACATTGGGAGTATTCCAGTTTGAAAGCTCAGGCATGAGAGCCTTTTTAAGCGAGCTTAAACCTACGGAGTTTGAAGACCTGGCTGCTGCCAATGCTCTGTACAGACCGGGTCCGATGGGGCAGATCCCTACGTATATCAAGAATAAACTTAATCCTGAAAACGTAACATACCTGCACCCGAAGCTTGAACCTATACTTAATGTTACCTACGGATGTATGGTTTATCAGGAGCAGGTAATGCAAATCGTAAGGGACATAGGAGGATTTACAATGGGGCGGTCCGACCTTCTGAGAAGGGCTATGGGCAAGAAAAAAATGAATGTAATGCTGGAGGAAAGGAAAAATTTCATTTATGGGAAACCCGCTGAAAATGGAGAACTGGCAATATTAGGTGCAGTTAATAACGGCGTAGATGAAAAAACAGCTAACGACATTTATGATTTAATGATTGAATTTGCAAAATACGCATTTCCTAAAGCACATTCTGTAGCTTATGCAGCTTTGGCATATGAAACGGCGTGGCTTAAGCTTCACTACCCTGTAGAGTTTATGGCTGCGCTTATTACAAGTATAATGGGAAGTTCCGGTACAGTTTCATTATACATAAGAGAATGCAAAAGGCTGGGAATTGAAATCCTACCTCCTGATGTAAATGAAAGCAGGGGCGGATTCACCGTGGAAGAAGGTAAAATACGTTTTGGCTTGTCTGCAGTAAAAAACGTAGGCACCAACGTAATATCGGAAATCATAAAAGCAAGAGAAGAAAAGGGAAAATTCACGAGTTTTACGGACTTCTGCAAAAAAGTTGATCAAAGTGTTTTAAATAAACGTCAAATAGAGTCTCTTATTAAATGCGGTGCATTTGACTTTTTAAAAATACATCGTTCACAGCTTATGAAAATATATGAAAAAACTATAGATTCGGCAATTAACCGGAAAAAAAGAAATCTAGAAGGGCAATTTTCTTTATTTGATGCTGCAATTTCCCCAAATACGAATTTCAATGCAGATGTGGAAATACCGGATATACCTGAGTTCAGCGAAAAGGAACTTCTTGCTATGGAAAAAGAAATGACCGGAGTATATTTAAGCGGACATCCCCTTTCAGAATATGAAAAGGAACTTGATAAAGTTGTTACAGCAAATACAAATGAAATTGCTGAAATTGGAGAATCGGGCTTAAACACCCGTTTGGGCGACGGCAGCAAAGTTATTGTAGGCGGAATAATTATAAAAAAACAAAATAAAATAACTAAAAATAATAATATGATGGCATTCATTACGTTGGAAGATTTGTACGGTACCATTGGAGGAATTGTTTTCCCCAGGGTTTACGATGACTGCAAAGATATTTTATATGAGGACAACATAGTATTAGTCGGCGGAACAATTGATGCTTCAGAAGAAGAAGTGCCAAAACTAATATGCAATAAAATTTCGGAACTGAAAAAAGAGACAGCTTTGAATACGGAAGAAAGGCCATCATATACTCTATATCTTAAAGTTAAAAATGCCAATCACTACAAAGAAATAAAAAGGAATATTTTTGATAATATTTTAAGATATGCAGGCAATGACCGTGTTATAATTTACAGTGAACAGGAAAAGGCAAGTCTGACTCTGCCTGATAAAAACTGTGTAAATTCATGCAGCGAAGAATTAATTAAAAATTTAAGAATCCTGCTTGGAAAAAACAGTATAGTAATTAAGAAACATTAATGGCAAAGGCGGCAATGGGAGGATGTTATGAAGAAAATCGGAATACTTACCAGCGGAGGAGACGCACCGGGAATGAATGCGGCTGTAAGGGCAGTTGTCAGATATGGAATTTATAATAATATTAATATTATAGGAATAAAAAATGGATACAAGGGATTGGTAGAAGGTGAAAGTGTGGAAATGAATCTTTCATCTGTGGCGGATATAATACACAGAGGAGGTACAATCCTTGGAAGTGCCAGAAGCAAAGAGTTTCAAGAACAGGAAGGTTTTGAAAAAGCACTGAAAAATATTAAGTATCTGGGAATAGACGGCTTGGTGGCAATAGGAGGGGACGGAACCTTCAGAGGAGCATTGTCACTTGAAAAATCAGGAGTACCCGTCATAGGGATACCGGGGACCATCGATAACGATTTGCCATATACTCAATACACTTTGGGATTTTTTACAGCACTGACAACAGTATTGGAGTCTGTGGAAAAAATAAGAGACACCTCATCGTCTCACAGCAGAAACAATGTAATTCAGGTTATGGGAAGAAACTGCGGAGATTTGGCTTTGTATGCCGGGCTTGCAGGAGGAGCTGAAATGGTTATTATACCTGAAATTCAGTGCAATATTAACGAAGTGTGCGATAAGATAATGCAGGGGAGAGCCCGCGGAAAAAGACACAGTATCATAATCCTTGCAGAAGGGGCAGGTGATGCAAAAAGCTTAAGCGAGCTTATTGAGAGCAGAACAGGTATAGCAACCAGATACTCAGTTCTCGGATATACACAAAGAGGAGGTACTCCATCTGCGTTTGACAGACTTACAGGCAGCCAGATGGGTGCTATGGCGGTTCAGCTGTTAATCGAATCTGCTGCAGGCAGAGCTCTGGGGGTGAGAGGAAACGAAATATTCCATATGGATATGGAAGAAGCACTTTCAGTTGAAAAAAAATTCGACAAAGCAACCTATGAACTTACAAAGATACTGTCAATATAAATAATGTAACAGATAAAAAGTATAAAAGTATAAAAATGTAAAAATATACATGTTGTTTAAAAGGAGATGAATTAAATGAGAAAAACCAAAATCGTATGCACAATAGGACCGGCTTCCTCAAATGAAAAAACATTTAAAGAATTGGCATCAAACGGATTAAACGTAGCAAGGCTTAATTTTTCTCACGGAACACATGAAGAACACAAGGCAAAGATAGATACAATAAAAAAAGTTCGAGAAGAGCTGAAATTGCCAATAGCAATAATGCTTGATACAAAAGGGCCGGAAATAAGGACAGGGGATTTTGAAAATGGTCAGATTGAGCTTGTAAAAGGACAGGAATTTGTACTGACTACCAGGAATATTTTAGGAAACGATAAAATTGCACATGTTACCTATGAAGGTTTTGCCAGCGATGTTAAAGCAGGAGATACTGTGTTGATTGACGACGGGCTGATTAGCCTGGAGGCTGTAGAAAAAGTTAATGATACTGATTTGAAATGTATTGTTAAAAACGGAGGAACTATAAAAGATAAAAGAGGGATTAACATTCCTAATGTCAGAACAAATTTGCCCTCCATGACTGAAAAAGATATGGATGACATTAAATTTGGAATTGAACAGGATGTGGATTACATAGCAGCGTCCTTTATAAGAAAGGCCAATGACGTGATTTCCATCAGAAGAATATTAGAAGATGAAGATGCCGGCCATATAATGATTATATCTAAAATTGAAAACAGGCAGGGAGTTAAAAACATTGATGAGATACTCCGGGTTTCAGATGGAATAATGGTGGCAAGAGGAGATTTGGGAGTTGAAATTCCCTCAGAAGAAGTTCCCCTTGTCCAAAAAATGCTTATCAGAAAATGCAACGAAGCAGGAAAACCGGTGATTACGGCAACTCAAATGCTTGATTCAATGATAAGGAACCCCAGACCTACAAGAGCAGAGGTTTCTGATGTTGCAACAGCTATATTCGAAGGCTCCGATGCCATAATGCTGTCAGGAGAAACAGCATCAGGCAATTATCCGACAGAAGCTGTAAAGACAATGGCAAGAATTGCTGTAATGATTGAGGATTCCTTAAATTACGAAGAAATATTAAAAACTAAAAATATCAGATTTAAAAACAGCATTACAGATTCCATAAGCTTTGCAACCTGCAGGACATGTTTGGATTTGAAGGCATCAGCCATTATATCTGCAACATCGTCAGGACATACGGCTGCTGCAGTTTCAAAATACAGACCTGTGGCACCTATAATAGCCGCTACCGAAAGCACCCATGTTATGAGAAGAATGTCTCTTTATTGGGGCGTTTATCCAATAAAAATAGGCAAAATGAATTCTACCGATGAGATAATTGACAAATCCGTAGACAAGGCGCTCGATTTAGGATATATAAAAAACGGAGATCTGGTCATTGTTACCGCCGGTGTTCCGGTTGGAGTAACAGGAAGCACAAATTTATTGAAGGTGCATATTGTCAGCGAGCTTCTTTACAAAACTGTCGGTGCAGGGAAAGAAACTGTCATAGGCAGAGCAAAAGTTGCAAAAAATGCTGCCGAATTGCGAAATAAATTTGAAGATGGGGACATAATAGTAATGGCAGCAACGGACAAAGATGTAATAGACTTAATGGCAAGGGCATCCGCAATTATAGCAGAAGAAGGCGGATTAACTTCCCATGCGTTTATAGCAGCGTTGAATTTGGGAAAAGAAGTTGTAGTCGGAGCAGAAGGCTGCACGAAGAAAATAAAGGACGGTGAACTTTTAACGGTAAACGGAAGATTAGGAGTTGTTTACAGAGGCCAGGCAAAGGTAATGTAAAGGGGTGAACAATAATAGAAAAGAGCAGAAGAGTATTAAAACTGTTGCTGCCCATATTTTTAATAATATTTGTTATTTTATTGTTAGTTTTCAGCAGGTCAACGTTAAATTGGGTGATGAATTCATTTAAGCCTGTTATTTACGCATTGGCAATTGCTTACCTGCTGGATTCAGTTGTGTCAGTTTTTGTTAAGAAGCTGAAGGTCAGGCGTGGACAAGGGATACTTATGGCCTGCATAATATTAGCAGGATTAATAGGATTCATGATTTATATGCTGATACCTAAGATTGTTGACAATATCAACAGTATAGTTTATTTTGCAACGGAAGGCAATATTGATATTGTTCAAATAGTTACAAGCTTAAAAGATAAAATCGACAATAGTTATTTTCAATCTGCTGCAGAGTATATTTTAGAAACAAGCGAATCAGTAAGGGGTATGATTAATGAAGCTCTTACAGATATTTCAGGTATACTGGTGAGTTTTGTTTCAAATATTGGTTCAAATGCAGCAGCTATAGCTATAAGCTTTGTAATCAATATTTACATGCTGATAGAGAAAGACGATATCCTTGCAAGAGGGAAGAGATTTATATTTGCATTTTTTAATGAACAGAATGCCCGTAAAATACTTCATATATTTGCTCAGGCAAATAAAATATTCAAAAGTTTTTTAAACGGAAAACTTCTTGATTCATTTGTGGTAGGAGTTATATGCGTAATTGTGTTTTACATATTTAAAGTTCCATATGCTCCGCTTATGGGAACAATTGTAGGAGTATTCAATATAATTCCATATTTCGGACCCATAATAAGTACTATTCCCGTTGTACTGTTTTCTTTTTTCGTGGATCCCCCTAAGGCAATTACCGCATTGATCATAATCATAGTTGTTCAGCAATTGGACGGTAACTTTATTGACCCGAGGATTGTGGGAGGAAACGTTGGAGTAAGCCCATTCTGGATTATTACATCTGTTACGGTTGGAGGAAATTTATGCGGGGTGCCGGGTATGATTCTTGGAGTTCCCATAGTTGTGCTTATTAAAACAGTTATAGAAGAATCTGTTAACATACGCCTGATTGAAAAAGGAATAGGCAGCATAGAAAAAGACAAGATGAGGAATTACAAAAAAAAATAAGCTTGAGCCTGCTGATTAAGCAGGCTCTATGTGTTTAATTACAATTACAGTCATCGGTTGTTGTTGACTGAGACCTTGGTTTGCAGCAGCTGCCGCCTCCTGTTCCACCGCCTCCTCCTACGGAGTTTTCATCAATTTGTCTTGGGAATAATTTTGGGAATGATGGGCAGATATTTGGCTGTTCCGGAATCAATTCCGTAAATCCTGTGGAAAGAACACATAATTGAACTGGAACCACAATTTTCTTTTCGCAGGATATGCACAGTGAAATTATCAAGTTAGCTGATAATTCGCCGGTCCTTGGGTCAAGGCAGAAGTCTCTTTGAATACTGTTGGTTGCCAGTCTTATTACACAGTCAAGGTTGCAGAATTCGGTGAACCTCGGAAGGAAAGCCGAGTCAAATACTGACGGTACACAAATTTCAAAGAAGTTGGTCAGAACCAGGGGATTGTTTTCCGGTGCAATTTCAACTAATGTACTAAGTGTAATCATGCTTTCACAATTTGAATCACATGGAGTTACAACTAAATCCATTTCAATTTCCACAGCGCCTGATATTTCAATGTTCTGTGTACCGAATACAGGAGTGCCCTGCTCTTCCTCATCGCAGAACTGGGTGTCAGCCCATACTAATCTTTCACTTAAAGTTCCGTCCGGACCTATAACTTTGTAGTCGCATCCGTCTTCATTTTTAACGAATTGACCTCCTGATAATGTTGTTACAGGTTTTATTTTCAAATTGCAATTATCATTGATGTTGTCCGGATTAAAGAATTTTCTGCATCTTATGTCTGCTATCCTTACTATGTTTGTTTCACAACCAAGTCTTGGTTCAAATACAGTATTAGGAGCAGTTTTTAAACCTTGTAAATTAAATAATACGGCATCATAAACTTTTTGTACATATATTGGTTCAGTAACTACATTTCGCAGTGTGCCGTCCCAGTTACAGCCTGACTGACCGGTGCAGCATCTTTCGCCTATTCCGCCGGTACCGCCTAAGGTATCTTTTCTATCTGAGCATTTCATGCTTATATAACCTCCTCATATTTACTATAAGTTTATTACTTCAATATATTCTTAAACCATAGCAGTTGTTACACATAAAGAGGAATATAAAACTTAAAACTTACACCTTAGCCGTTAATTATAAGTGTGCTTCCGCTGCGGTTCTTTTCTATAGTAATAGATGAGTCTATTGTTTCTTTCAGCATTTGAACGTGGGAAATAATACCCACAAGTCTTTTGGAACCTTTGATGGAAGCAAGTACGTTCAGTGCATCTCTTATTGAAAGAGAATCCAGGCTTCCGAAACCTTCGTCAATAAATATTGTACCGATTTTTATACCTCCCGACTGAGCCTGTACAACTGCAGAAAGCCCAAGGGAAAGGGCAAGAGAAACAAGAAATTTTTCACCGCCGGATAAACCCGTGACACTTCTTTTTTCACCTGAATAAGCGTCAAAGACTTCAAGTTCTAATCCTGCCTTTCTTGTTCTGCCGCTTACTTCAAGGGTTCTGCAAAGCTGATAGCGCCCGTCGTGGACATTTTTAAGAAGCCTGTTTGCTTCTGCTGTTACGGAGGAAAGCATTACACCCAGGACATATCTTCTAAGGCTTATACCTCGGTCACCTCGAAGTGTTACTCCAAAGCTGTTGTATAAATCATATTTCTGCATCATTTTTTGAAGTGACTGCTGCTCTTTCTCAGCTTTTTGAATTGTTTTTTCGATTCGTTCTTTTCTGTCGGAGTTTAAAGCAATATGTTTTTCCAATTCTGTTATATTTTTTTCAATGTCCGTTATTGAATTTTTAATTTTGTCAATATCAGGTTTTTCTTTGCCTTTCGTAAATCGTATAAGCTTTTTCAGGTTCCTCGTAACAGCGCCCTTTTCAATAATATATTCCTGTATTTGCTTGTTCCAGCCGTCTAGAACATTAGGATCTGCAAGGCATGATTTAAATTCTGCCGTGTCGGCAAAATTGTTTTCTTGCAGCAGTACATAATATTCGGACTTTCCTTTTTCATACTCGCTGCTTTTATTTTTAGTATCTTCCTTTGAAAATTGCAGGCTTGCATTTGATGAACTCAGAAGCTTTTCTGCGGTGATTTTTCTTTCTGAAAGGCTGTCTAATTTATTTGTGTAGCTGTCTATTTCAATTTTAAGTGAACCTATTTTTGCTGATAAATCATTTGCACTTTCTATGCCTTTTATTTTACTTGCGTTCAAGGCGTTGAGTTTTGCAGACTTTTCTTCTCTAAGCCTGCTCTGGGACAATATCTTAGAGTTTAATTCCGATAGTTCCAGAGCCAATCGGTTTGTTTTTGCAGTAAGCTTTGTTTCGGTTTCTATTATGCTGCTTAATTTCTTTGATTCCTTTTCCGCGTACTTAAGTTTTTGCAGTATATCTTCTTTTGTATCGTTTTTTAAGTTTTCTTTTATTTTGACTATTTCTTCCTGAAGATTTTCTTGCCTTTCAATCCAGGATGTTTTTATGGCATCCTGTTTTGCTGTTAAACTCATAATTTTGTTTGCTTCTTTGGCCAATTTTTCCAATTCATGACTCAGTTTTTTAATTGTTGAAGTGTCCCCGGCGTTCTTTGTCCCGGATGCTTTTTTGGGATGATGAATGCTTCCGCAGACCGGGCATTTCTGACCTTCTTTCAGATTTTTGCCTAGAAGGCATGCCGTTTCGTCAATATATCGATTATAGGATTTTTCATATTCATCTCTTTTCAAAGCGGAAGCTCTTTTGTTTTCTTCAAGCTGTTGGTTCAAATTGCACAAATCACTGTCTGCATTATTTATTTTCAGGCTGATTGTTTTAAGCTCTTGGGTTTTTTTGTCCATAAGCATGAATTTATCGTATTTTTCTCTTAATATGGGTAGATTAAGCTGGTAGTTATTAAAAATAAAATCCTTTTTTTTCCTGTATTTTTTCAGATCTTCCTTTGTTAAATCGCAAATATCCTGTTTGCTTTTGTTTTCATCTGTAAGTTTTTTAAGCGCAGCGTCTTCTGCCTTTGCTTCTGCTGCAGCCGTTGATATTGTTTTGTAAATTTCCGTCAGATTTTCAAGTTTTATTTTTTCTTCTTTCAAATTTTCAATATATTCTTCATTTCCTTTTAATATTTCCAAGGCTTTTTTAGCCTTTTCCAATGCAGAAACACAGCTTAAGTTGTTTCTTTTTTCCTTTTCCAACTTTTCCGTGGATTTCTGAAATTGTTTGTACAGGTTTAGCACACTTGAATATTTCTGAAAAACATTAAGTGCTTTTCTTCCTTTTTCAAGTTTAGTGGAAAGGACACTAATGCTTTTTTCTTTTTCTTTTATTTTATTCAGTTCTTTTTCTGTTTTTTCCTTTTCTTCAAATAAATTAAATATATCTTTTTGAAGTTGGTACTTTTCCTTTTCTGTTGTCAATAATTCCGATTTTTCATCTTTTTCTTTAAAGGATTTTTCAATTTCAGATTTTAATTTTTCAACTTGAATTTTCAAATCATCAATTGAACTTGCTTGTTCGGATTTAAACAAAACATTTATATGTTCTTCTTTTAAAGCTATATATCTTGCTATTTCATTTGCTTCGTCGCAGATCCATTCTGCTGCCTCCTGCCATTTCTCCGCATTAAAAAGAGTAACCAGTATTTTTTCCTTTTCATCTGATTTTGCCATAAGCAGTTTTTCAAATTTTCCCTGAGGGAGAATTATTACTTGAGCAAACTGCTGGTAATCCAGGCCTATTAGTTCATTTGCTTTTTGTTCCATATCTCGTATTTTTGGATTTTCAAAAAACGGCACAAATATTCCGTCGCTGTCAAGGAACATAGCATTTTGTGAAAGGTTAAAAGCTCTGTCACCGTTTCTTTTGGTGCGTTCCTTTATGCTCCTTGTGAATTTACATGTTTTGCTGCCTGTTTTAAATATAAATTCAACTTCGGTAGGAGTATCTTCCTTTGCCATCTGGCATCTCATTGCGGTAATGTCGCCTCGCTGGCCTCCGCTTGATTTTCCGTACAAGGCGTAAGTCATTGCGTCAAGAATTGTGGTTTTACCTGAGCCTGTAGCTCCGTGAATTAAAAATACACCTGAGTCCGCAAATTTTCTAAAATCAATTTCCTGCCTTTTAACATATGGACCGAATGCCTGAAAGGTTAATTTAACAGGTATCATTGTCTGTCACGCTCCTCATTTTCAACTGCTGCAGCAGCCTGGCGAAACAGATTCCTCTGTTCTTCACTCAGGTCGTTTCCTGTTACTTCTTTATAAAATTTTTCTAAGATGCTGTCAGGAGAAAGGCTGTATAATTCTTCAACAGTAAGTTGATTTTCTTCTGTTTCGTTCATTTTCCCGGAAATATTCAGTAAATTCATGTAGTAAGATCTGAACAGCTCTGCGTCCTCCATACCGGCATACTTATCTGTAATTTCGATTTTGATGTAATCGTCCCTTTGTTTGTCATTTCCCGCAATTTCCAGAATTTCGTCAAATGTTCCCTTTAGAACTCTCAGCTCCCTTAAAGGAGTAATTCCCAGTTCTTCGATTTTAATTTCATCGTTTATTTCGTCGCTGATATTTAACACTGTAACAGATTTTTTGTGGGAAGATTCACTAAATGAATATTTAAGCGGAGATCCGCTAAACCTTATGTTAAAGCCTCTGTTCTGTGCTTTGTGAAGGTGGCCGGCTGCAACATAGTCAAAGCCTTCGAAAATATCTGCAGGCACTGCTGATGCGCCTCCTACCATTGCTGCACGGTCGCTTTCGGAAAGTTCCGATCCGCTTATGAAGCAGTGACACATGAGTATATTCTTTTTGCCGGGTTTGAAATTCAGCCTTATACTGTTCAGTACACATTTCATTGCATCTGAGTAGCTGCTTATTTTATCATCGGGGAAGAGTGCTTTAACTTCATCCGTGTTGAAATAAGGCAGTGCGTATATATCCACATTGCCTAATTCCACAGCACTTGTTTTTTTGGATAGTTTACCAAATATATAAAGACCGGTTTTTTTCAAAAGCCGGTTGCATGATGCCAGGCGGGCTGCTCCGTCATGGTTTCCGGCAGATATGATTACAGGTATTCCTATTTCTCCGCACAGTTTTGTAACAGTGTCATTGTACAGTGAAATAGATTCGGCACTGGACACCGAATGGTCAAATATATCGCCTGAGATCATTACTGCGTCAATATTTAATTCTTTGACGGCATTTATTAAAAAGCCTGCAAAATTTTTCTGCTCTTCAAGCAGAGAAGCGCCGTGCAGGCTTATTCCCAAATGCCAGTCGGATGAATGTATTATCTTCATTATTGCTCCTTAGAAACCTAAGTTTTCTCCTATTAATATTACTTTAATTCTGTTCTGCGGTTTGCTGTATCTTGTAACTAAAATTTGGCTGCATAGTGTGTCTTTGGAAGTACATTCCGAACATTTTCCTGTAAAACGGCAGGGTGTCTGAGCGTTTACCCTGAAAGCATTAGGTATCGCTGCGTCGGATCTTATCCTGCCCAATGCGGCGCTGAGTTCAGGAACGGTTTTGTTCATGCCTGCGACTACAATTACACTGTCAGGGCCATAGCAGTAAGCTGCAAGTCTGTTGCCGGCTCCATCTACATTTATCAGTTCACCATCAATTGTTATTGCATTGGTACTGGTTAAATAGACATCAGCAGTTAAAGATTGTTTTCTCAGTTTTACATTTTCTTCCGGCGATTTGGCTTTATCTCTGTCAATTACTGAAATATGTTTTTCTTCAAGAAGTTTTTTTATTCCCAGTTCGTCGATAGTATAAGAACCGCCCCATGACACGATATCATCTTGTTTAATCATGGACATTATTTTTTCTACCGCTTCTTCTCTGCTGTCAAAGTACCATCCTTCCATGCCTCTTTTTTGGAGGTTTTTAATTATGGCTTCACCTTTTACTTTATAAGCTTTCTTTATAAATTCCATTTTACTTTTTGTATTATGTATTTATAAATTAATACACAAATACGCTCCTTTCTTTTCAACTTGTCAGTATAATTATATTATAATCTGTAAGCGAATACAATAATAATAAAGAAATCCCCTTATTGCTTTGAGGGGATTTCTTTATGTTATTAATTTATTATACTTTTACTTTTTTTAAAATTCCAGTATATGTATCGTCGCTGGCCGGTTTGTTAGCCTTGTAAATACTAAATGTCTTAATTGTTTCATAATCGTTAATGCCTTCTACGAAAGCTCTTTCCTTTTCACCCAGGAAGTTCAGCACGTACAATCTGTTCAGAGAATATTTGCTAAAGATGTTTTCGTAGCTTGCTGGGTTTCCGACTGGCGGTTTTACACTTTTTTCAATCAACAGCATATTAGCCAGTTCCACAATATCACAATCATAATTTATAGGTTCAGGTGGATTTTGCATATACTTGTTAAAAGCAGTGTCTTTGTAAAGTGAGTAATTGTAATTGCAAAAACCGTAATTTTTAAAATCAACTCCTGTGGATCCTGCTGTCAGCCCCCAGTTAATGTTTAGCAGAGAAGGCACGTCATTTGCTTTTTTCAAATCTTCATAAGCCAAAGTTTTAAGCATTTCTTTGTTATTGTTTTTAACGTAATATGCATATCTGAAAAACAGTATATTTGCCTTTGCATTATCACTGCCAGTAGTATTGTACCATTTTTTCAGTGCTCCCATATACAGGTCTTCTTTAACAGGGTATTTACTTGCTGCCGTAAAAATATGCATTAGTTCAGAATCGTTTAAATCATTCCTATTAATAATATTTTGTAAAATTTCATTTGTAAACTGTGTTTTTTCCGAATCCGTATAATTGCCGAATGTAATCAGATAAAAGTTGGTTCCGGCCACATTGTAGTAGCCTTCCGATCGCAGCGCCGCCATGGTCCCAATGGCATTTAAATCATATAAATGCTCATCTTCAGGGTAAATATAGCCTCCAAAGGATACGTACTCCAAAGTATCCTTGGCCTTAATGTATCTTCTGTCTATTTGGTTGACGCTGTTTAAGTTATAATTGCCGAAATACGTGTACAAGTCTTCGCCCTTAATAGGGAGAAACTCTAATTTTGTCAGATAATTGCCTTCATTGCTTGTTTTAATATCATTATAAATTCTTTTTATTAATGCGGCAGATTCTGCTCTTGTAATATTATTGTTGCTTTTAAATGTTCCGTCTTCGTATCCGTTAATGATTCCTGCATTGTAAAGCCTTTTTATTTCCTCATAAAATTTGCTGTTTTTATTCACATCCGAAAAATTCAAAGGATTGTCATAAATCGAATCTTTGCAGAACACTGCAATTAAAGCGGCGGATTCTTTTCTGGTAATGGGCTTGTCAGGATAAAATTTCTGCTCCGGAAAAATATCGGTAAATGAATAGCCGTCGTTTGATTTTAAATGTTCATACATGGAAATAACAAAGGTATAAGACCAATGCTTATTTGACATGTCGCTGTATGACATGTCGCTTGTGTAAATTTCATTCATTTGGTTTTGACGGTAAGCTGTTTTTGCCAGGCTGGTTATAAACTCGGCCCTTGTAATATTGTTTTCCGGCCTGAAAGTGAAATCACCGTAACCTTTGAAAACTTTCAATGTGTTAGATGCGAAAACAATATCGCTTTCTGCCCAATGATTATGGGTATCGTAGTACATTGTCTGTGCCGATGCTGGTTGAATGAATAACACAATAAAAACAGTAGTTAATAATAATAGCTTTTTAATTTTTTTCAACTTGCGCCATCATCCTTTATAAACATATTTTTGTATTATATTATTTACCTCCTTTTCGGATATATTAAACACCTTTTTAAGAAAAATTTCAACATTATTTTTCGTTAAATCAGAAATATTTTGCCAAACATTTTCTTCAGGTAAAAATATTTTAGAATGGTTCAATTTATTTGGATAATATTCATAAATATTATTGCCTACTTTTTTCGCCCTGCATTTGAAATAAAATTCAAAAATATTCGAATTCAGATATGGAAGCAAATAATTCAAACGTATTTTTTTGCTGAAATTATTCATAATATATACGTCTGCACTACAGAAGTATCGGTTTTTATCATAATAAAATTCATTCCTTCTGGATTTAAAGGGAAAAACTATCTTCGGGTTCTCAAAATCAGATTGTATTCTGCCCCATTGGAGTTCATACCATTTCCTGCTTCCTTTTAAACATTCTCTCCTGCTTTTCAGCTTTTCTTTATATTGAGAAAGATATTGGACCGCATTAGGGTAATTTTGTTCGCAGTCTATCATATTTGTATATATTAAATACAATTTATTATATTTTATACCTGATTTGAGTATGTTGCTGTTTTTAATCCATTTTTTTAGTAAATCCTGTTCAATATGATATTTTTCAATTATTTCTTCATCAACGATAAAAGCCTTGTCCAACCCTGTTATAATCCCTTGTTTAATTGTACACAAATCACTTATGAATGTGTTGGAAATTGATTCAATGCGATTGAACAGCTGATCGTCCTCATCTTTTAAAATTATCCATCCGGTGTCCTTGAGCTTATCCTGATTGTAAAAGAATTCCTCCTTTTTATTGTTTTCATTATATTTGACGCACAAAAAGCTATTTTTGTTCCTGCCTTTATTTGACAGTGCAATTAAAGCCGGGCTGACCGTTGTTCCCTTGAATACATTATTTCCGTTAAAATCTGTAATTGATATTATATTAAAATTATTTTTTAAATATGCTCTTATTCTATCGCCATACAATGCTTCCATAAAATACCTTGATGTAATAAAGGATATTATTCCGTCAGATTTAATTACAGACTTGCTTTTCCTAAAAAAACAGTAGGAAATGTCAGCCTTATTATAAAATACTTCGGAGTAATGTTTGTATAATTTTTTTTTGTATTTTGCAGATGTGTTTTTGTGTCCTACATAAGGAGGATTTCCTACAACTATGTCGAATTTATTCAGTTTAAATGAATCTGTCAGGTAGTCAAGTGCAAATAGGTTAAAATTAACGTTGGAACAACAGCTTGCAAAAAGTATCCCTGCCTTGGTGAGAAATATTGAAAAATCATCAATATCTATTCCGTAAAGCATGTTTTCTATAATATATTTGTCATCTACCTCATCCTTTAAAGAATACTTTATTTTTTTAAAGAATTCAATGAGAAAGTAACCTCCTCCGCAGGACGGATCAAGAATTTTTGTATTTCTGTCAATTTTTTTGATCTCAAATAACTGATAAAGCATTTTGTGTATTATATAGTCAGGTGTGTATACTTGTCCGAGATTTTTCTTTTCTCTGGAAGACAGCAAGGCTTCATATAGTTCTGCAGGACGGAAATTAACCAAATCCAAATTATGCCTTTCAGATGCGATTAAATTATATATTCTTTCTTCGGCTTCTGAAATCCCAAGGTTAAGGTATCTGTATTCATGAAATAAATATTCATTATTATTATCTGAATTATTTGAAAAAAACAAGGATAATCCGCTGAATTTGCATTTTTCGCCCAAAATATCGAATCCATTTATTTTGCAGCTGTAAAGTATTTTAGTTACCAGGTAGATAACATATTTTACTTTTTCTGTATAATCATAATTTCCTAAATCTTTTATCAGCAATTTTGCTTCTTTCAGAAGGGATTTGTTCATAATTGCCTCTTGAATTGTATCATTTAACCCTATGCTATCATGAAATCAAAAATAAATCAATACATTTGGCCTGCAGAGACTATATAGTATATAGAAACATAAAGGAGGTGAGAAGCTTGGCAGTTATAAAAAATCATGCAGACTCTAAGTTAAAACTTGTTTTCAATGCCGGTCTTGATGAAAAAAACAATGAGATCATTAAAAACAAGACATTTTCTAACATCAAATCAACAGCAGAAGATGAGAATTTGTATAACCTGGGAGTCGCCATATCAGATTTGCAGTCATATTCACTTATGAACTTAATGAAATATGAAGAGTATGAATTGATAAACGAAGAGTAAAAAAATAATTGTTTAAAAGAACCCGCATTCGGGGGGAGGCCGCCCGGCATGCGGAAATTATTCCAAATATTTTAATTTAAAAGGAGGTGATCTGATGACTAAGAAATTGTTGATGATATTTAAGACAGCCGGCGGAAAAACATTTACCATGAATGTTGATGAACCAAAAGACGAGTTGACAGAAGCTGAAGTGAGAACTGTCATGGATACGATCATAGCTGACAATATATTCAATACAAGCAGTGGTGACGTAGTTGAGGTTAAATCAGCTGGAATAGTAACAACTGCAGAAGAAATTTTAATATAATAAGTTTGCACATTCACCTTTTTTTGAGCCTTCAAAGCAGTTGACTTTGAAAAAACGAAATATTTTTATAAATCTTGTTATTAAAGTCATCATTAATATGATATAATGACCAAAGTGGGAGGGTCTGGGCCCTCCCTAAAGAAGCAGACGCCTTTCCCAGTTTCAGAATAACAGGCAGTTATTAGGGATAAACTTAAATAAATATTGATAATTAACAATTTATTTGGTAACATAAGTAGAAAATAATTGATATAAAGGATATTAAAAAACAAAGGAGGAAAAAATGAAAGTTAATACGAACACTGCAAAGGGTATGCGGGACATAACACCCCGAGAAAAAGAAATAAGGGATTACGTTGAAGGCGTTATAGTGAAAACTTACAAGCAGAGCGGATTTGAACCTATAGAGACACCTGCTGTGGAGAACATAGAGAATTTATCCGGGAGTAAGGGCGGAGAAAATTTAAGCTTAATATTTAAAATATTGAAAAGGGGAGAAAAACTTGACCTTTCAAAAGAAAATTTGACTGAAGACGACCTGGCCGATTTAGGATTAAGATACGATCTTACAGTGCCTTTAAGCCGTTTTTACTGTAATAACAGGGCTGCCTTGCCATCCATATTTAAAGCTCTGCAGGTAGGCAATGTGTTCAGGGCGGAAAGAGCCCAAAAAGGCAGGTACAGGAGCTTTAAGCAATGTGATATAGACATAATAGGAGACAGCACAAAAGCTGCAGAATTGGAATTGATTGCAACCACTGCAAAAGCTTTGAATGCTCTGGGTATTGAGAATTTTACAATAAGGTTCAATGACAGGAGAGTTTTAAAAGCTGTAATTTTAAACTGCGGATTTTCGGAAGAAGAGTTTGACGGAGTATGCATTTCAGTGGATAAATTAGACAAGATAGGAACTGAAGGCGTTGAAAAAGAGCTTCACAGCAAGGAGTATTCAGCCGGTTCTGTTTCAAAATTAATGAAAGCAATTGCAGACATCAATGAAAATGCTATTGAATGCCTGGTAGAATACGGTGTTCCCGGAGATGTTGTTGAAGATGTGTCTGAAGTTCTGAAAAACGCGGGAGAATATGCAGATAAAAGATACGATATAGTATACGATTTTACGCTCATAAGAGGAATGGGATATTACACCGGCTCTATTTTTGAAATTGCCTACAAGGGTTTGGGCTATTCTATAGCCGGCGGCGGAAGATATGATGAAATGGTAGGAAATTACATAGGAGAAAAAATTCCCGCAGTAGGTTTTTCAATAGGATTTGAAAGGCTGGTAAATCAACTTATGGAGGAAAATTTCCAAGTCCCGGGCAAAGAAAAGGTTGTATTGATTTATGAGAAAAATGATAAATACATTGATGTTTTAAATAAGGCAGATGAAATAAGAGAGCAGGGGTACATTGTTTCCACATTCGAAAAAGCGAAAAAATTAGGAAAACAGCTCAATCAGTTGAGTGAATACGGATTTAAGAAATTTGCCCTTTACAGTAAGGAAAATACAGAATTAAAAAATCTAACAAAAACTGAATAATTACAGGAGAATATAATGAACTTCAAAAAAATATTAGCAATTTCCGCCGCTTGTGTGTTTGCTTTTTTAACAAATACGGCATTGGCACAGGAACCTGTACAAAGCACAACATTAGAGGTATTCTCTCAAGGCTACAACAAATATGTAAACAACCCTTACGGTTATGAAGCAGTGCTTCCGGACAGCATAAAACTTAACGAGGATATTGTCAGTGTAAAAAGCAGGTTTGAGTCGGAAAATTTAGTTGTTGATATATTATATGATAATTTTGATGATGACTTAAACAATATTGACACATATTTAGGATATGCAAACAGGGGAATATTAAATAATCCTGCATTTAAAATAACAAGAGAGTATGATAAAGATTATAGCGGATTAAACGGACACGTAGTTATTTATGAAAGAAAAAAAATTGAAAACGGAATTCCGGACTGCAACTATTATGCAACAGTTGCTTTTGCCAGATCATATAAAGAATCAATAACAGTATTTATAAAATCGGCACAGCCGATAAATATTGATTATGTAATGCCGAATTTCAAATTCATAGACAAGTACGGTACAATGAAACAGGACGCTGTCTTTGAGCCTGTAAACAAAGAATTCGACGAAAAGACACAGGCTTTTTACAACAAATATTTAGAAGACAGTGAAAAAGCAAGTTTTGGAATTTTCGAGCCGTCCTATCCCTTTTACTCATATGAACTCAACAAACTTGAAAATATGTTTGATTATGAATTTCCGGTAACCCTCATATATAATTCATTCCAGTCGCCTTACAAAACAGATCAGATGAACAAGGCTAAAGAGGACGGCAAAGTTGTGGAATACGGTCTGTATACTACAGATGCAGAAGATGGGAAAGAAAAGGATATTACATTAGAAATCATTGAAGGAAAATATGACGAATACTTGGACAATCTGGCACAAAACTTCAAACAATACGATTATCCGGTTTTGTTTAGATTGAATAATGAAATGAACGGGGAATGGGTTTCCTATTGTGCTCACAATGTAGGCAAAGATACGGATTTATTTATTCGATGCTGGAGGTATATATATGACAGATTCAAGGAGCATGGAGTAGATAATGTAATCTTTGTGTGGAATCCAAACGAAAAATCGTTCCCTAACTTTGCTTATAATCATTACCTGAACTATTACCCGGGTAATGAATATGTGGATGTTGTAGGCCTTACTGCCTACAATACAGGGGACTATTACGACGGTGAAGTTTGGAGAAGCTTTTCCGAAGCTTATGATCCTTTTTATTATGATTATGCAAGGCATTTCAAACATCCTATGATGATTACGGAATTCAGCTGTGCTTCCGCAGGAGGAAACAAAAGTATGTGGTTTGACGATATGTTCACAAAAATGCCGAACTATGACAGGATAAAACTTGCGGTATTATGGAACGGACAGGATTTTGATACAGAAAAGCCGGGAAAAGTTATCTCGAGAAATTACAGGCTTGATTTGGAGCATGACATAACAGAATCTATTAAAAGAGGCCTGCAAAAATTTAAATAAAATGTTAATACCAAGGAGGCTTTATGAACATATTAGTATGCGACGACGACAAAGAAATTGTTGATGCAATTGAAGTATATTTAAAAAATGAAGGATATAATATACTTAAATGTTATTCGGGATTGCAGGCAATTGAAACCGTGAAAAACAGCGAGGTGCATTTAATAATCATGGACATAATGATGCCTGAGATGGACGGCATTAAAGCTACTACGAAAATCAGGGAAATTAAAAATATACCTGTTATTATGCTGTCTGCCAAATCAGAAGAAACAGATATAGTCCTGGGGCTCAATATGGGAGCTGACGATTATATTACAAAGCCTTTTAATCCATTGGAGCTTATTGCCAGGGTGAAATCACAGCTGAGAAGGTATACATCATTAGGTGGAGCCGAAGGCGGAGAATCAAACAACTTTTACGAAACAGGCGGTTTAATAATAGATGACGAAAGAAAAGAAGTCACGGTTGACGGCGAGCTGGTAAAGTTAACTCCGGTGGAATACAAAATACTATTGTTCCTTACTAAAAACAAGGGAAGAGTTTTTTCAATAGATGATATATATGAGGCAGTGTGGAATGAGCCTTCCTTTAATCCTGAAAACACGGTAGCTGTGCATATAAGGAGAATAAGGGAAAAAATAGAGATAGACCCTAAAAATCCAAGATACCTAAAGGTGGTGTGGGGTGTTGGCTACAAAGTGGAAGATATATAGCAGGAAAATTGTCACTAAAATTTCTGCTTTCGTATTAATAATAATATGCCTGTTAATAGGAGTATCATCAGCGCTTAATATTTATTTAAATGTAAAGAATTACGAAAGCATTACAGTTAAAGATTATATGGAAAGCAATACTCTGAGCAACGAGCTTCGTTATGCCGCCAATCGGCTGGAACATGTGCTTAGGGCCTATAAAAGCGAAAGCTATATACTTAGCGGCCAAACAGTAAAAAATTTGGATATCAAGGACAGCTGGCAGCTTACAAATCTGTATAATAATTTTATTGCTGAAAAAGGGCTGGAAGACAACTACGAAGCAAGGAAGCTTTTTTGGGAAGAAAAAAGCGAAGAAATAAAAGAAATAAAAAAAATGATTATGAAGGCTGATCTGAACAACTACAAGCAGATTATCAGCGATTTAAACGGTCCCGGGGGAATTGTCTATTATGCATCCGACGGGATAAATAAATGCACAAATACAGGTAATTCCCAAAGAGATTATTATTTAGATCAAAATGTTTACGTTCTGATAGATAACCAGGGACTGGCACTGGTTCCCGAGAACGGTTACAACAGTTTTTCCGCTTCATTGCTTGACACATTTGAAGATATAGAAGGCGGAAGAAATGAAATGGTAATTTATGCAGCAATTACCGAAGAAGGCATTCTGTCAAGATCCGAAGCGTGGAATATGGACAGGAGTACGCTTATTAATAACGGAATAATAATAATTGTTTGCGTGGTTCTTGTTTTGGTATGTTTTGTTTATCTTATTGCTGCTGCAGGGAAAACAATAAATGATGAAGAATTGCACATGACCGCATTTGATAAGCTGTATCCCGATTTGAGCCTGCTTCTGATTACGGGAATAGTAGCATTAGGTATTACCCAGTTTTATAATGTACTTAATATAAGATACACAAACGAAAATTTAATGAAATTGGCAATGCTTTCGTCAGTTGCACTGTTAGCAGCGGCTTTTTTAGTGCTGTTCTATTCAGTTGTAAGGCATATAAAAAACGGTACTTTGATAAATCACTCGATGATTTATATAATTCTGTCCCACATAGCCCGAGGGTTAAAGGAAATTGCAGTCGGCGGACCGCTGATGGCCAAATCCATCTGCGGTATTGCAGCATTAGTGGGAATTTCTTTTTTCAGTGCAAGAATTCCGTTTTTGGTAATTCTGATTGTATTGCTTGCCGCATACTATGTGTATACTAAGGTCGGAAAATTTCAAATAATATTAAAAGGCCTTAAAATAGCCAAAGAAGGTAATTATGACTATAAAATACAGGTGGACGGGGCCGGTGAATTCAAACAGCTGGCAGAAGATATAAACACTATAACAAGTGGAATGAAAACAGCCGTGCAAAAAGAGGTGAAAAGCGAGAGACTTAAGTCCGAATTAATAACAAATGTGTCCCATGATATAAAAACACCTTTGACTTCAATCATTTCATATGTATACCTGCTGAAAAGAGAAGGACTTGATTCTCCGGACGCCCCCAAGTACCTGGACGTACTTGACAGAAAATCAAACAGGCTGAAAACATTGACGGAGGATTTGTTTGAGGCGGCCAAGGCTACAAGCGGCAGTATCGAACCAAATTTACAAAGAGTAAATGTAAATGCGTTGATTTCTCAGATTTTAGGAGAATTAGACGAAAAAATTCAGGAGTCCAAATTAATATTTAAAGTGACGGCGGAAAGAGAACGAATGTTTGCAATAGCAGACGGAAGACTTTTAAGCCGTGTTATGGAAAATTTGTTGTCCAACATTTTTAAATATGCTCTGGAAGAGTCAAGAGTCTATATAGACATTTCTGAAACGGAAAAAGAAGTGTTTGTTAGTTTTAAGAATATTTCCGCATATGAACTTAACATTCCGGTGGACGAACTTATGGAAAGGTTCAAACGGGGGGATGAATCACGAAGTTCAGAAGGAAACGGCTTAGGTCTGGCAATCGCCAAAAGCCTTATGGAAATACAAAACGGAATATTGGACCTGGGAATTGACGGAGACCTGTTTAAGGCGGAAGTAAGGCTTCCAAAATTTAAATAAGGCAGTTACTATCAGTTGGTGAATGTAAATTTTTGAATTTTTTAATGTTTCGTGAATAAAAATATAATTAAAGTAAATAATAGTATTATAAAAAAGAAAAAAACGTGCAACTTTTAATTAACGTCCCCCTTTATTTATTCATACGTTTTTTTCTTTTTTTATGTTTTTTATTTAAAAGAGGCAAAAATATTGAGCTCGCCTTATTTAGAAATATGCAAAATTTTTATTTGAAAAATTACAAAAAAGATGATATTATAAACAGGTTAGTTTGATTATTCTAATAATTTTAGAAAATAATTTATTTATAATAAATACATAAACCGGTTTTGAGGAGAAACATGGAAAAAATAATAGTAAAAAAAAGCTTGGGCCTTAAAGGAAATGTAAGGGTTGATGGTTCAAAAAATTCAATCTTGCCGATTTTAGCGGCAACACTGCTGTCGGAAGATGAATGCATTATCCACGATATACCGAATTTAGAAGATGTGCACGTTATGTGCCGGCTGCTTGAAGTGCTTGGCGCAAAAGTGGAAAAATTAGGAGAAAATACCCTCAGGGTAATGGCTGAAAATATAGTTACATGTGAGGCACCATATGAATTAATAAGCAAGATGAGGGCATCATTTCTTGTGATGGGTCCTTTGCTTACAAGATGCAGAAATGCAAGGGTTTGTTTACCCGGAGGCTGTGCAATTGGCACAAGACCAATCGATTTGCACTTAAAGGGATTTAGATATTTAGGTTCGGAAATTAAATCTGAAAACGGCTTTGTAAATGCAAGAACGAAAAATCTGGTGGGTGCAGATATATACCTGGATTTTCCCAGTGTGGGAGCAACAGAAAATATAATAATGGCCGCAACATTGGCAAAGGGGGAAACAGTTTTGGAAAATGCGGCGGAAGAACCCGAAATAGTTGATTTAGCCAACTTTATAAACAGCATGGGTGGAAACATAGTTGGTGCAGGTACAAAAACAATCCGCATCAAAGGAGTAAAAAAACTACATAAAACAGAACACACGATAATACCCGACAGAATAGAGGCGGGAACATATATGGTTGCTGCAGCGGCAACAGGCGGAGACGTTGTAATAGAAAACATCGTGTCCAGTCATCTTCAGCCTGTAATTGCAAAGCTTCAGGAATCAGGAGCAATGGTTGAGGAATATAATGATAAAATAAGAGTAAACTCCAATGGGAAATTAAAGGCAGTTGACATTAAAACATTGCCCTATCCTGGTTTCCCTACAGATATGCAGGCTCAGTTCATGGCTATGCTGTCATTATCTGACGGTACAAGTATTATTCACGAAACTATTTTTGAAAACAGGTTCATGCATGCAACCGAACTTTCCAGAATGGGAGTAGATGTGAAAATAGAAGGCAGCACCGCAATTTTAAAAGGCGTTGACAAACTAAGCGGGACGAAGGTTAAGGCAACCGACCTGAGAGCAGGAGCTGCATTGATAATTGCCGGAATGCTTGCTGAAGGAGAAACAGAAATTACGGAAGTTTATCATATACAAAGAGGTTATGCAAATATAGTTGAAAAACTTCAGAACCTGGGAGCAAACATCAGGTATGAAAAAATGAAGATAAGTAGGGATAAGTTAAGATAGGTATGATGAGTGATGATAAGTAACGTAAAGTAAGAATGAAATAAGAAAGGGAGGAATATATAATGTATTCAGAGCCTTTGTTCAGGCCTCCAAGTGAGGCGAGGAGCCTTATAATACAGGTAACTGAGGGCTGCTCACACAATAAATGCAGATTTTGCTATATGTATAAGGGCAAGCAGTTCAGATTAAGGTCAGAAGAGGAAATAAAAGCGCATATAGAATGGCTTAAATCATATTATCGAGATCCTGAAAGGATTTTTCTTGCGGACGGAAATGTTATGTGCCTGAAAACAGAAAAACTGATTGAGCTGTTAGAATATATAAAAAGTCAGTTTCCTTCGGCTAAAAGAATAAGTTCTTATTCAGGGCCCCTTGATTTAATAAGAAAAACCGATGAGGAATTGAAGCTAATCAGAGAAACGGGACTGGAACTGTTGTATGTAGGAGTGGAAAGCGGTTCGGATAATGTTTTGTCAATGATGCAAAAAGGGGCAAATCAGCAGCAGATGATTGAAGCAGGCAGAAAAGCCTTAAAAGCCGGATTTAAATTGTCATGCATGATTATTTCGGGGCTTGGAGGAACCGAATATATGGAAGAGCATGCAGTTGAATCTGCTAAAGTGATTTCGGCTATTAATCCAACTTATTTTTCGCTTTTAAGATTGGTGGTTGAAGAAAAATCAGAGCTTTCAATGGATATTCGACAGGGAAAATTCCACCTGCTGACACCTCTTCAAGTTATTGATGAAAATATAATGATGCTTGAAAATATGGATCTTAAAGATTGCATATTCAGAGCAAATCACGTTTCTAATTATGTAAATCAAGCCGGAACTTTAAACCGGGATAGAGATATGCTGGTAGAACGATTGAAAAAGTTTAGAAAAAGCGGTTTTGTACCCGGGGGAAGCGATATGCTGTAAAAGGCATAACTGAGTCAGCCGCCGGGACATAGGAGGTTATCATGAAAATAGGCATGCCGGCATTGGTAGAATACAATACGTTGGACGAACTTGTAAATTTGTGTCTTAAGCTAAAATTAGATTTCATTGAGTTAAATATGAACTTGCCGTATAATTTTATAGAGAATATAAACCCCAGTGAGTTAGTACGAATAAATAATGAAACAAATATAGAATTTACTATGCATATGCCTGACGATGCCGACTTGGGGGTTTTTCACGAAAGCGTCAGGAAAGGATACGAGACGCTTTTTTCCGATACGGCAGACTGGGCGTGTGAGGCAGGCGTAAAACTTCTAAACATGCACATAATCCAAGGGGCAAAAATGACTCTGCCTGATAGGAAAGTTTATATCTATGATCAGTATTCTGAAAGATTTCAATGCAATTTTGAAAAATCAATTAGAATACTTTCAGAAAAGGTGAAAGGAAGTTCTGTGGTATTGGCCATTGAAAACAGCGGAAATTTCGGGAAACCATATATTCAGAGAGCTTTGGACAAGGCAATTGCATATCCGAATATAAAACTGACCTGGGATGCAGGACACGATGCGGCAGCCAAATTTTCCGACAAAAGATATTTAATGTTTCATGAGGATAAAATTGCACACATGCACCTTCACGATGTTGATGGGGAAA